>TARA_R110001606_G_scaffold83958_4_pt1 | contig 41706 bp, 27 predicted proteins | sample TARA_R110001606 | Tara Oceans TARA_R110001606 (sample SAMEA4398315) | marine metagenome | biome: Polar Biome; feature: [SRF] surface water layer (ENVO:00010504); material: water (ENVO:00002006), including particulate matter (ENVO:01000060) such as... | depth 5 m
ATCCAGCGTCCAGCGCCCGGCCCTGCCCCCGACGGCCCCGGGCCGCTATACTGCGCACCCCCTTCGCCACTCCGCGAGCCCGCCGTGACCGACGCCTTTGACAGCCTGCCTCTTCCCGCCGATCAGATCAGCAATCTGCGCAGCCTGGGCTATCTCTCGATGACGCCGATTCAGGCGCAGGCCCTGCCGGTGGCCCTGGCCGGCCGCGACCTGATCGCCCAGGCGAAAACCGGCAGTGGCAAAACCGCCGCCTTCGCCATCGCCTTGCTGGAGCGCATCAACCCGCGCTTTTTCGGCTGCCAGGCGCTGGTGCTCTGCCCCACCCGGGAGTTGAGCACCCAGGTCGCCGAGGAAATCCGCCGGCTGGCGCGCTACCGGGACAACATCAAGGTGCTGACCCTGTGCGGTGGACAGCCGATCGGCCCACAAATCGGCTCGCTGGAACACGGCGCCCATGTGGTGGTGGGGACGCCGGGGCGGATTCAGGATCATCTGCGCAAGGGCACCCTGGATCTGAGCCAAGCCACCACCCTGGTCCTGGACGAAGCGGACCGGATGCTCGACATGGGTTTCATGGAGGCGATGGTGGCGATCATCGGCACCCTGCCCGCCGAGCGCCAGACGCTGCTGTTCTCCGCCACTTACCCGGACGACATCCAGAGCCTGAGCGGCCGTTTTCAACGGCAGCCACAGCGGGTCACGGTGGAGAGCCGGCACCAGGCCAGCGACATCGAGCAGAGGTTTTACCTCAGCGAACCGGACGCCCTGGCCGAGGATCTCAGCCGCGTGCTGGCGCACACCCGGCCCAGCGCCGCGGTGGTGTTTTGCAACACCAAAGAGCAAGTGCGCGAACTGTGCGCCTGGCTGGAACACCGCGGCACTCCGGCCCTGGCTCTGCACGGCGATCTCGATCAGCGCGATCGCGACCAGGTGCTGATCCGCTTCAAGCACGGCAGCGCCGCCCTGCTGGTGGCCACCGACGTGGCCGCGCGCGGGCTGGATGTGGAAAACCTGCCACTGGTGATCAACTATCACCTGCCGCGCGACCCGGATGTTTATGTGCATCGCATCGGGCGCACCGGCCGCGCCGGCCAAAGCGGCCTGGCGGTGACGCTGCTGGTGGAAAAAGAGCGCTTTAAACTGGAACGGCTGGCCGCCGATCTCGGCCTCGACGCCACCACCCCGGCCGCCGCCGCTCTCGGCGCGCCACTGATCAGCCCGCTCACCGCCAGCCACCACACTCTGTGCATCCAGGGCGGCCGCAAGGACAAGCTGCGCCCTGGCGACATTCTCGGCGCGCTGACCGGCGACGCCGGCCTGGATGGCGCCAGCATCGGCAAGATCGATATCCTCGATCAGGTCGCTTTCGTGGCGGTGCGGCGCAACGTGGCCGACAAGGCCCTGCGCCGCCTCAGCGAAGGCCGCATCAAGGGCAAGCGTTTCAAGGTGCGGAAGCTCTAGCGAGCACGCTTTCACGCAACACGCCGGCACGCTAACGCCTCGACGCGTCAGGTTAGCGTTCGGCGCTGTCCTGATTCAGGTCGGACACCGGCCCGGTGTCCTGAACCGGTTGCAATTGCGGGTAGCGTTCCAGCATTTCCTTGCGGCGGTCTTTGAGACCTTGCAGTTTGCGCTGCCCCTCAGCCAGTTGCGCCGGCGCCATGCCTTCCCGTTCGGCGCGCGCCACCAGCGGCGCCAACTGCCTGATCTTCTGTTCCGAGGCGGCCAGAAACGAGGCGTACACCCGCTGGTTCTGGCGCTGTTCATAGCGCTGATAGAGCGCCGGATCAGCCAGCTCTTCGTCGCTGGGCAGGGTCCGCGTCGCCGCCGCTGGCGCCAGCGGCGGCCGGCGCGGATCACCGTGCACGCGGGCGTAACGCAGCGACGCCACCGCCTCGGCACGCAAGCGGGGCAGCGCCATGCCGCCCGTCGCCACCGGCGACGACGACGGGCGCGCCACGTCTTGCGCGGTGTTGCGCCGAGGCGTGGCCGCCAGCGTGCCACCAGCGGCGGGCGGCGGTGCCGGCAACGCCGCCTTGGTGGCGGTGGGCACATTGCTCGGCGGGCCCGGCCGGGCCGGCGCCCCGCGTTCACCGGCCCAGCCCCACCACGCCAGGGTCATCGCCACCAACACCATCAATGCCATCCATAGCCGTTTCATCATTGAATCTCCGTATTGATCTGTAACACGCTGCGCGAACGCCAGTGCGTCAGGCCCTGCTCAAAGCGCCGTTGCAATGCCTGGTGGGCCAGCGCCATGGAAGCCTGATAACGCACGCTTTCGCTGGCCGGGTCCTGATAGCCCAGGCGACGTTCCTCGACCAGCAGTATCACCCAGTGCGCCGGCGGGTCCGCCAGCGGCGCACGCACCGGCGCGGAGGGCTGGCCGGGTTGCTGAACAAAGGCGAAACCGGTCAGCCACCGTGGGTGGCCGCTGCCGCGATCGATCCAGTGCGGCGGTTGATACGCCACGCCCTCCATGCGCGCCAGCGCCGTCGCCGGCGTGCCCCGGCTCAGGCTCTGGTAGGCCCGATCCGCCAGTGGCTGGGACGGCAGACGCAGCACGCCGGCGCGCACCGCCTCGACCCGTTCAAAGTCCCGCCGATGGCGGCGATAAAAATCGCGGATCGCCGCCGGGCGGATCGCCGCCGCCTGCTGACGCAACAGCGGGTTGTCATCGTGCGGATCATCGCTGAGGCCCAACGCATAGACCAGCGCTCGCTGATCTTCCGCGTCCGCCACCAGTTGCCGTACCCAGCGGCGATCCAGCTCGGGCAGGCCGGCACGGCGTTCGAACCAGTCGAGCACGTACGCTTCCGCCATGAACTGACGCAGTGCCTCGCCCATGGCGGCCACGTTAAGCGCCTGGAACTGCACCTTCATTTGCAGATTCTGGCGCTGGTAGAGCTGCCATAACGTCACGCTGCGCCGCTCGCCACCGGCGAACCGGTAGTGCGCCAGCACATAGCCACGGGCGGCGTCGGCGCGGGTCTCGGGTAGGGTGGCGTACAGGCCGGGTTCCACCTTGAGCAGCGGCGCCAGGGCGTCGACATCGAGAGCCGGCGGCTCGAGCAGATAGGCCAGCGGCGACTGACGGCCGTCCTCGTGCAACGCCCGCGCCAGCTCGGCGGCGTAGGCGCCACGCACCAGCAGGTACAGCTGGCGACGCTCGCGGCTGGCGCGGTCGTAACCGACCCGCTCCGGCGGCCGGTGCGCCCAGCGCTCGGAACGATACCAGCGGCCCAGCAGGTGAACGTCGATCAGCCCGGCCAGCACCTGCCGCTCGGTGACCGGCTCGCCGTGATCGGCGGCGGCCTCGGCGTTGACCAGGAAAACCCTCAGCACCTCGCGGGACAGCGGCACACCGTCGATGCGCGCCGCCACGGTGTCCGGCAGCCACGCCCGCCAGGCCACCGCCGCCACCAGCAGCAAGGCCAGCGGCGGCCCCAGCCAGCACCCTGCAACACGGGGGCTCACGGCGCTCTCAGAGGGTCATCTGCACGACGGCATGGTTGAGCAGATGCACCACCATGGCGATGGCATGGGGCACCACCACCTGCCCCACCTGCACGCGGTCCGTCTGATCGGTGCTGGAGAGCACGATGCCGCCGTTGGCGTAGGCCAGCGCGCCACCTTGGGTCAACAACGGCCGAATGTCGGTGGCGCTCGGGCTGAGCGGCGTGAAGTCCGCCAGCGCCTGGGTAATCAGTGCCTCGTCGGCCAGGTTCTCGCTGTCGTAGTAATCCTCCACCCAGCCTTCCCAGCCGCTGTGGTTGAGCGCCGAAGTGGTCCACACATGATGCGGCTGCAGCAGGTCGGTGGCGTGCAGGGCAAAGCCCAGGCTCTGCGCGGTGGGTGTGGCGATGAACTGGTCGTACCAGTACTGGGCCAGGTTATCCAGCGGCTGGAACGGCATCTCCTCGAAATCATCGTACATCGACTTGCTGGACGTGGTGCCCTGGCGGTAGTTGGCCTCGGTGACGCCGTAGGTGTCGTACTCGGGGCTGTCGTTGGACCACCAGCCGGTCATGCCGCCGGGGCCGTCGTCCATGTAATCGCCCACCAGCCAGGTGGCGGCCAGATTGTCGATGTCGCCCCACACGGTGAGCAGCTCGTAGTTGTAGCCGCCCAGGTCGTTGCCGTGCACATCCGGCCCACGGGTGTGGTTCTGGAAGTGCCAGTAAGAGGTGTAGTTGACCAATGAAGCACCGGCATTGAACACCGGCGCGTAGGTGCAGTTGCCGGTGATGGCACCGCAGAAATAGGTGTCCTGGAAGTCGTCCACGTCGTAGGCGCCCTGGCCAAGCACCTCGGCGAACTGCGCCACGGTGTAGCCGGCGGCAGTGGCGAGCGCCTGCAGGGCGGCGAACTCGGTGGTCTCCGGATGGGCCTGCATATAGCTCACCGCGTCCAGCACGAAACGCTTGTGGGTGGCTTGCTTGAAGGCCTGGGCGGGTTGGGTGACAAGCAGCGCGGCGAACACGCTGGCGACGGTGATCAGTTTCATATTCCCTCCTTGGCGGTCCCTTTTTCAGGGACCTGTTGTTTTTATAACCGTTGTTTTTGTCGGTTTCGGGTCAGCGGCGCCGGCCGACGGCCGAAACCACTGTCTGGAACCATAGTCACAATAGAGCGTGGTGCTCAATTGTTTAAACGCGACCGCCCCGGTCTCTGCCTGGGCCACGGCGAAAATGCTAGACTGCCGGCCCAATCCCCACCGCCACCCAGGACGTTCGATTCGATGGCATTGATTACCCTGCGCCAGTTGCAACTCCACTACGGCGAACAGCCCCTGCTCGACCGGGTCGACCTGGTCATCGAGCCGGGCGAACGGCTCTGTCTGGTGGGCCGCAACGGCTCCGGCAAATCGACCCTGTTCAAGGTGCTGGCTGGCGAAGTGCAGGCCGACGACGGCCAGATCGAACGCCAGCAGGATCTCACCGTGGCGCGCCTGGAGCAGGAAGTGCCGGACGACCAGGACCACAGTGTCCACGACATGGTGGCCCAGGGTCTGGGCGAGCTGGGCGCCCTGCTCAACGAGCACGAACGACTGGCGCGCGCCCTTGAGGAAGACACCGACGGCAGCGTGTTCAGCCGCTTCGAGGCGGTCAACAACGAGATCGAAACGCGCGGCGCCTGGCAACTGGTGCAGCGCGTGGAAACGGTGCTCTCGAAACTGGAACTGAACGGCGAGCAAAGCTTCGCCGGCCTCTCCGGCGGCATGAAGCGGCGCGTGCTGCTGGCGCGGGCGCTGGTCCAGGAACCCGATGTGCTGCTGCTGGACGAGCCCACCAACCACCTGGATCTGGCTTCGATCCGCTGGCTGGAAACCTTCCTTAAAGGCTACCCGGCGACCCTGGTGTTCATCTCCCACGACCGGGCGTTTATTCGTGCCCTGGCGACCCGCATCATCGAGCTGGATCGCGGCCGGCTGAGCAGCTGGCCCGGCGATTACGACAAGTACCTGGCCGGCAAGCAGGCGGCGCTGGACAACGAAGAGCGCGCCAACGCCGAGTTCGACAAGAAACTCAGCCAGGAAGAGCGTTGGATTCGCCAGGGCATCAAGGCCCGACGCACCCGCAACGAGGGCCGCGTGCGCGCTCTTAAAGCGCTGCGCGACGAGTACGCCCAGCGGCGCAACCGCACCGGCACCGCGGCGCTGTCGATTCAGCAGGGCGACCGCTCCGGCAAGGTGGTGGTGGACGCGGAACACCTCGGCTATGGGATTGGCGGGCGCACCCTGCTGCGCGATTTCTCGATCACCATCCAGCGCGGCGACCGGATCGGCATTCTTGGCCCCAATGGCTGCGGCAAGTCGACACTGATCCGCCTGCTGCTGGACCGTCTCACCCCGGACACCGGCACCGTTAAACAGGGCACCCAGCTCAAGGTGGCCTACTTCGACCAGTTGCGCGACACCCTGGATGGCGACAAGAGCGTGATCGACAACCTGGCGGAAGGCTCCGACGTGGTCGAGATCAACGGCGTGAAAAAACATGTGATGGGCTATTTACAGGACTTTCTGTTCGAGCCGGGCCGGGCGCGCCAGCCGGTGCGTTCGCTGTCCGGCGGCGAGCGCAACCGCCTGCTGCTGGCCAAACTGTTCACCAAGCCGTTCAACCTGCTGGTGCTCGACGAACCCACCAACGACCTGGATGTGGAAACCCTGGAATTGCTCGAAGAGCAACTGGTCAATTACCAGGGCACCTTGTTGCTGGTCAGCCATGACCGGGAATTCATCGACAATGTGGTGACATCAACGCTGGTGTTCGAAGGCGCGGGCGACCCCAACATCTACGTGGGCGGCTACCAGGATTGGCTGCGCCAGCGCCCGGAACCGGAGAGCCCGGCGGGCGTCAAAAGCAACAAGCTGCAACCCGCCGATCCGCCGCCGCCGTCAGCGGCGCCTGCGCCGAAGGCGCGCAAACTCAGTTACAAGGAGCAGCAGGAATTGAAGTCCCTGCCCGGCGAGATCGAGGCCCTGGAAACGCAACTGGATGAGGTGCGCGTGACGCTCGCCGATCCGGAGCTCTACAAGGCGCCACCGGAGCAGCTCAAACAGGCGCAACAGCGGCTGCAGGACCTGGAAACACAACTCGCCGAGCGCTTCCAGCGCTGGGAAACACTGGACCAGCCATCGCCATAAGCCACCACCACGACGCACTGAAAACTGAACTGCCTGAACAGGAGCCCCACCCCACCGTGTCGAGCCCGCGTGTTGCCCTGATGATGTTGATGGTGTCGCTGTGCGCGCCTTTGTCCGCCAACGAAATCGAGGACGAAGAGCGCCTGCCCGCCGCCAGCGAAGACCGCGCACCCGCCCTGCCCACCTCTCCGGCTGAGCCGGCGACCCCGGTGGCGGCGCCGCCCGAACCGCCGGCGGCCGGCGAGCCAGCGCGCTCGGATGCCTCACCGGCCGCGCCCGGCGCCGAGCCAGACAGCGCCACCGCCGAGCCAGCGCCGGTGGCGCCGCTGGCCTTGCTGGGGCGCACCGTACAACCGGGCAGTTTCGACACCCTGCATTGGACGCCGGACCAGTCGTTCGCCTCGATCGCCACACCGGTGCCGGTACTGGTCGCCCATGGCAACAAACCCGGCCCCACCCTGTGTCTGACCGCCGCCGTGCACGGCGACGAACTCAACGGCATCGAAATGGTCCGCCGTCTGATGTACGAGCTGGAGCCGGGTAACCTGGCCGGCACCGTGATCGGCGTGCCGATCGTCAACCTGGATGGCTTTCGCAATGGCTCGCGCTACCTCAGCGATCGGCGTGACCTGAACCGTTATTTCCCCGGCCACAAGAACGGCAGCGCCGCCGGCCGGGTGGCGTATTCCCTGTTTCACAACATCGTCAGCCACTGCGATTACCTGGTGGATCTGCATACCGGCTCGCAAAAGCGCATCAATCAGCCGCAATTGCGCGCCGATCTGGAAAATCCGGACGTGGTGGCCTTCGCCAAGAATTTTGGTGGCATGACGGTGCTGCACAGCCCGCCGGCCAGCGGCATGCTGCGTGATGCGGCGGTCAAAAAAGGGGTGATCGCGGTGACCATGGAAGCCGGCGGGCCCAACCGGCTGGAAGAGGACGCGGTGCGTTACGGCACCCAGGCCCTGGACACCCTTTTGGAAAATCTCAAGATGCGCAAGGCGAGCCGCTTCTGGGGGGCGCCTCAGCCAGTGTTCTATGAATCAGACTGGGTGCGTGCTTCCCAGGGCGGCATCCTGCTTTCAGAAGTGCAGTTGAACGACAAGGTCAAAAAGGGGCAGATCCTGGGCACCGTGACCGACCCGATCAGTAACACCGGCAGCGCCATCATCGCCCCCTACGACGGCCGCATTCTCGGCATGGCGGTCAATCAGGTGGTGCACGCCGGCTTCGCCACCCACCGCATCGGCGAGGAAAAGAGCGCCGAGGAAGTGCAGGCGAAAGCGGAGCAGGCTCAGGAAGACAAAGCAACCACGCAGGACGGCAGCGAACCGGCACCGCCGGCCAGCGCGCCGGAAGACCCGGACGCCCCCACGGAAACCGAATAACCGCCAACCGAACCGCTCAGAGCGGGCCGCACACCCGCTCAAACCCCGCCGCCACGAACGGAATCATGCGGTCGTAGGCGGTGCGGAAATCGTCCGCCCGGCACAACCCGCCGGACATGGTGTCGATGCGCCCGGTGTTGGCGAAGGTCAGTGACATGGCGCCGGACATAAACTGATAACACCAATAAAGATCGGCGCGGCGCGCCCGTGGCAAGGCGGCGGCCAGGGCATCCACGAATTGTTCCATCGGCGCGTCGAAGTGCCGGTTCATCAACACCGGCCCCCACACCGAGGAATTGTTCACGTAGGCGAGCAACGCGCAGTAGTTGCGCCAGCCGTCGTCCTCGCTTTCCTGCGCCATTTCCAGCGGCCGCAGATAAGCCTCGATGATGCGCTCCACCGGCGCCGGCTGGCACTCGGCAAGAGCCGCCGCCAGGGCACGCAGCCGATCGTCGTTGAGAATGCGCGCACGGCGCTGAAATACGGTGTCGAAAAGCTGCTGTTTGGGGCCGAAATAATAGTTGATCAGAGCCACGTCCACGCAGGCGGCGCGGGCAATGGCGCGTAACGTCACGCCGTCGTAGCCATGGCGGGCGAACAACCCCTCGGACACGTCGAGAATGATTTCACCCCGGTCCAGGGTGGCACCGTCTCCGCCACGCGGCCGGCCCACCGGTTTTTTCGCCATGCGCTCTCCTGATCACCGGATTGTTCCGGCATCCATGCGCGGCATGGTACAACAGCCTCGCGGGCTCTTGTAGGCGCGCCACAGCGGTGTTGTCTCAGCAGGCCATGCCGGCCACTCCGCGCCAAAAAGACAAAACCGTCGCTGGCTGGGCCTGCTCCTACACAACCCCGCGTAAGAGCAGGCCCAGCCAGCGACGGCTTGGACTTTGATCTTCGCGCCCGACGTCCGACGTCAGACGCGCCTCTTCTTAATTACAGCTGCCCAGTTCCCAGACACTGCCGTCATCGCTGTGCAGGGTGTTCAGCCCCCAGGTGGAGCCGGACATCGGCTGGTCGCTGCCCTGCGCGAAATAGTCCGGGGCCAGGGCGTTGCCGGTGCTGTACGCGCGGCCCGCGACCTTGTGGTAGTAGTTGTAGGCGGACACCGCTTCGCAGCCGCTTGCCGGAGGCGTGCCGTCGTCGTCGCCGTCGTCTTCTCCACCGTTGTCACCACCACCGGCGCCTGAACAGGCCACCACCGGGCCGGTGCAGCTGGCGTCGTCGTCCTGCCATTGGCATTGGCCGTTAAGCGGAGTTTGGTTGAGCTTGAAGGTGGCGGTGCCGTATTCCAGGTAGCAGTTGGCGTAGTTGGTGTAATCCAGACGACCCGCCGCGATGTGCTGGTCCAGGGTAGCGGTCTGGCCGGCATCGATGTTGAAGTCGATCTGATCGGTGGCGCTCAGTCCGCCGCTGTCGGTGGCGGCGACCGTGGCGCTGTTGGCGCCGCCGGGCAGTTCACAGGCGCGGGCGCTGTATTGCACGCCATCCACCGTGGCGCTGACGTCACCGGTGGCGAACGTCACGGTGACGCTGTCCAGGTTCTGGTTCTGATCCACCACCTGGCCACTGACAGTGGCGCATTGGCCATCCAGGCTGACACTGATGGCGCTCAACTGCGGTGCCGCCGGCGCCGGTTCCGGGCCGACCCTTACGGTCTGGATCGCCGGTTCGCTTTCCGCGCCGCTGTTGTCGGTGGCGCTCACCGCCACGGTGTAAAGATCGTCGGCGAGGCTGGCGCTGCTGGCCTGGAACTGACCATTGGCGTCCACCGAGGTGGTGAGGCTGTCGCCGCCGCCATTCAAGCCATCGATCAGTACGGTGACGCTTTGCACGCTGCCGTCGTCGTCGCTGGCGGAGCCACTGACTTCGATGCTCTGGCCGTTGGCCAGGGCCTGTACCTGATCGACCACCGGCGGATGATTGCGATCCACGCGCTGGTTATTGTCGGCGAAGAAACCGCCCAGGTAGCGGGCGTAATTGATGCTGACACTGCCGATGTAGCTGCCGGAGGCGCCGGCGCCGCCGGACCAGGCGTGATCCAGCCCGTTGAACCACAGCATCGAAACGCGGCCGTCCTGCCACAAGTGCTCCTCGGCGGTGTGGCCGGCGCCTTCGTTGAGGGTATTGCTGCCGGCCAGTTCGCTGACCCCGTACAACGCCGCCATGCCGTCCGCGTTTTGCTGGTTGTAGCACAGGTTCACGGTGCTGTCGGCGTCGCCCTGGGCGATCGAGGCGATTTGCGTTTCGAAGGCACTTTGGTAGCCGCCCGCCAGCGACGAACAGTTGGCCTGCACGTTGGCCTGCTCGCAGGGCCCGAGCGCGCCGCTGGAACTGGTGCCCACGCTCGGCCCGGCGCTGACACCAACACCGGCGAACACGTCCGGGGCCAGGCAGGCGGTGGTGTTGGCGAACGACGCCCCGGACGACAGCCCGGCGATATAGACCTGGTTGGGGTCGATATTGAGGCTGCTGTCGGCTTTCAGATCGTTGGCCAGATTGATCAGATTCTTGTAATCGCCAGCGGTGCGCGATTTGCTGCCCTGCCAATAGGACCAACAGCTGAAGCCGGCCTTGTTCATGGCGTCCGGCACCGCCACCACCATGCCGTATTCCTCGGCGGCATCGTCCAGGTTGGCGTTCTTGTAGACATCGATGGATTGGGTGCAACCGTGCAACACGATCAACAGAGCCCGGCCACTGCCGACTGGCGAGACGGTATCCGGGGTGTAGAGATGGACGCGGTTGAAACCGCCACGGGTCTGGTTGTCCTGCCAGGCGCCGGCGTGGGCGTTACTGGCCAGCAACGCCGGAACCATCAGAGCGGCGCCGGCGAGGGCGCGCAGTGCGGATCTTTTCATGGAGTGTTCTCCGAATGTCGGTTGTTATTCTGAGCCTCGGCCAGGGTCTGACCGGGCCATTGACGGGGCGGCAACGGCGACTCCCATACACCGTTGCACCGGCCCGCCCGAGCCGTTCATCGCATTATTCATCATGCGATGAATAAAAACTCTACAGGTGATGAATTAATGCGTCCAGGTTAAAAAAACATCATTACGGCGATTTTTTGAACGGACAGACAGGGAAAACGTGACACCGGTAGCAGCACACGACACCCTCGTGGAACCCTTCTCTGCTTCTCTCTAAGGAAGAGCCATGCTGATCAAGCACCGCGTGTACCTGATTTCCGCCAGCCTGATCGTGGTTTTGGTGGCGTTGGGCGCCACCGTGCCCAAGCGATTCGCCGCCGCGGCGGAGTACATTCTCGAGCAGCTCAGCTACTACTTTGGCTGGTTCTATCTTCTCAGCGTGTTCGTATTCGTGGTGTTTCTGCTCGCCCTCGCCTTCAGCCGTTACGGCAAGACTCGCCTGGGGCCCCAGGACAGCAGCCCCGAATACGGGGTGTTTTCCTGGCTGAGCATGCTGCTCTCCGCCGGATTCGGGGTTGGCCTGGTGTTCTACGGCATGGCCGAGCCGATTCTGCACCTGGGCGAGCCGCCCCACGGCGCCGCCGAGGCGGGCAGCCCGGCGGCGGCGTCGCTGGCGATCCAGTACAGCTTTTTCCATTGGGGCGTCAGCCAGTGGGCGGCGTTTACGCTGGTGGGCCTGATCATCGCCTTCTTTCAATTTCGCAAGGACCGCCCTGGCCTGGTGTCGACCATGGTGGAGCCGGCGATTCGCGACGTGCCCCGGCGTCATCTGGTGGCCGAATCGCTGGACGTGCTGGCGGTCATCGCCACCGTCATGGGCGTGGCCACCTCGCTGGGGCTGGGGGTGCTGCAAATGAACGGTGGTCTGGAAAAAGTGTTCGGCTGGCCGGACACCTTCTGGACCAAGGCCGCCATTCTTGCCGCCATGTTCGTGTGCTACATGGCCTCGTCGTACAGCGGTCTGGATCGCGGCATCAAAATGCTCAGCAACCTGAATATGGGGCTGTGCCTGGGTTTCATGGGCTACATGCTGGTGACCGGCCCGACGGTGCTGATCCTGGACACCTTCGTGCACGGCCTGGGCAATTATCTGGGCAATTTCATCAGCATGTCGCTGACCTCGCCGCCGTTCGAGAAAGGCGACTGGATGAATCGCTACACGGTGTTTTACTGGGCCTGGGTGATCGCCTGGTCGCCGTTCGTGGGCACCTTCGTGGCGCGCATTTCCCGGGGCCGCACCATTCAGGAATACATCCTCGGCGTATTGCTGGTGCCGCCGCTGCTGGCGTGCGCCTGGATCGCCGTGTTCGGCGGCACCGCCCTGGACATGGAACTCAACGGCGGCGCCGGCCTGACCTCGGTGGTGTCGGAAAACGTGCCCAGCGGCCTGTTCGAGATGTACGCGCTGTTGCCCTACAGCGACTGGCTGTCGGGCATCACCATGGTGATTCTGTTCGTGTTCCTGGTCACGTCGGCGGACTCCGCCGCCTACATCGTGTCGCAGATGACCGACCAGGGCTCATTGAATCCGCCGCTCTATAAGCGGCTCACCTGGGGCGTGCTGATCTCCGCCATCTGCATCACCCTGATCGCCGCGAGCGGCCTGCGCGGCCTGCAATCGGCGTCATTGCTCAGTGCCCTGCCGTTCGCGCTGGTGCTGTTTCTGATGATCGGCGTGCTCATCAAGGAACTGCGCGAGGACCGCCGGGAAACCCTGATGGCGCTGTATCACCGCAACGACGGCACGCCGGTGGGCGCCGATCTGTTCGAGGCGGATGAGTTCAGTGAGTTGCCGCCGGAGGAGCGGGTGCGGCGACGCCTGACGGTGGTCAACCGCAACTCCCCGGATTGAGCGCTTTCCGCGCTAAGCATCAAGCGCGGCCAGGGCCGCGTCGATCGACCGGTCGCCGGCGAGCAAATCGAATTCGCGCCGTGCCGTGGCCGGTGTATTGAGCGCGGCCAGCAGCACCGCGGCGACGTCATCCCGGGGGATCTCACCGAATTCGTCTATTCGGTCAGCGAGCCGCACCTGACCGCTGGCCTTGTGGTCGGTGAGCTTACCCGGGCGCACAATGGTGTAATTGAGGGAACTGGCGCGCAGGTGGTTGTCGGCTTTTTGCTTGGCGACAAAGTAATGGCGCATGGATTCCGGGCCACTGTCCGGGTCGTCCGCGCGCATGGAGCTGACGATCACGAACCGGCCAACGCCGGTCTCAATCGCCTGGTCGATCAGGTTGATGGCGCCGTTCTGATCCACATCCACGGTCTTTTCCGGGCCGGTGTGCGCGCCGGAACCGGCGCAGAACACCACCGCATCACAGCCGCTCAAAGCGTCTCGGCAATCGCCTTCCAGATTCGCCACCACGGTCTCATCGGCGCCCAATTCCTGAAGTCCCGATTGCTGCGCCGGATCACGCACCATGGCCCGGCTGGTGACCGTATTATCCTTGGCGATTCTCTGAATCAAACAACGTCCGATCTTGCCGTTAGCGCCGGCGATCAGCACTTTCATAACGCTCTCCTTTCGTTATTGCACCGCGGGGCGTGAGCGCCCTTCCCTTTAAAATGAAGAGAGTCGCCGGGTTTTCAACCCCTGATTCAATGCCCTTCGCGCTGCGCCGGCCAACGCTGCGGGACCATCTGGATCTGACTACGCTCATAGCCGTTCTCTTCGGCGAGCCTGATCAGACTCTCAAGCGTGGCGCTATCGATGCTCGGGGTGCGCGCCATGATCCAAAGATAGTCGCGCTTTTGCCGGCCAATCACCGTGGTCTGGTAGTCGTCGTCCACGTACATCACCCGATAATCCGACTTCAATGGCCACACAAAACGCATCCCCCAGACCGCGTTATGGTCTTCGCTGACGTAGCCGGTGGGGTTCATCGTTTCACGCTCGCCGGTGAAGCTGTCTTCGTTGTAGGAAAACGTCACCGCCACCTCGCGGGGGCCGACCCGATGATATTGTTCCAACGCGTTGTGGTTGCCCTTCTCGAATGGCGTCGGGATATTGGCGATCACGTACCAATCGCCCATGAAGCGGTCCAGATCCAGATCGTCCACCAGTTGCACCGGCGGGCGCTCCGGGGCGCTCTGGCAGGCGCTGAGCAGGGCCGCGAACAGCGGAATGATCAGAATGCGCATCGGGGAGTCCTCGTCGATTGACCTTGTCGAGACAGCAGTGTCGCGATCAACGGGAGAACGGCGAGTGAAGCCGGGACGGCCCTCAGTCGCCCAGCACCTTGAAGCGCCGCACCAGGCGGAAGCCCTGGTCGTCCACCAGGGTCAGGGTGTGCCAGCCCGGATCGGCGCGCAACGCCCATTCGTGGAAATGCTCGGTGACGCCCAGATAGCGGTCGTCCAGGTGCCAGAACAGACGCGCACCCGGGCGCTCATGGACCACCCGGAACACCGCCTGGCCGGGGCGCCCGCCCATTTCCCGGGGTAAATACAGCGCTGCCCCGGCGTGGGGGTAGATCAACGCCATCGGTGGATGCGGATCAAGGGCGCGGGCGCCGGCCACGCAATCCGCCCGCCAGGCCGGCAGCGGCCGGTATTCCGGGTGGCGCAGCCGGTAGAACCAGGCCTGGGCCGGCGGCAGCACGAACCAGTCGCGGCCGTGCATGCGCGCCACCGCTTCGCACCCGCCGTGCACGCGCTGCCCATTGGCGTCCAGCTGTATGCGGCGATGGTGGGGTGTCACCCGCTGGAAATGACTGTGCAGCGGCGCCAGCGCTTCCTTGTCCTGGCAGCGGCCACCGGCCAGATAGCCATCGTCCGCGCACACGCGCACGCTTTTCAGCTGATCCAGGGGCGCCGGCGGCCAGCGCGCCGGGCCCAGCAGGCTGAAGATATCCAGCATCAGCGGCGCGGCGGTGGCGGCGCCGCCCAGGCTGGGCGCCGGCTCGCCGTTGCCGTTGCCGGCCCACACCCCCACCGTGTAGTGGCCGTTGCTGCCGATCGCCCAGGCATCACGCAGCCCATAGCTGGTGCCGGTTTTCCAGGCGATCGGCTGGCTGGAACGGTACAGGCGCCACTGCCGGGCGGTGCCCGGCCGGGCCACGTCGCGCAAGGCATCCAGGGTCAGCCAGGCGGCGCCGGCGCTGATCGGAAACGGCTCGGCCACCGCTGGCCAATCGCTGAGCACACCCACCGGCGCCGCCTGGCCATCGCGGGCGGTGGCGAACAGCCGCGCATAGATCGAGGTGAGTTCAAACAGGCTGCCCTCGGCACCGCCCAGCACCAAGGTCAGACCGTAATCGTCGGCGGAACGGAACAGGGTGCTCATGCCCATGGCGGTGAGCTGGTCCTGGAAGCGGCCGACCCCGTAACCGCGCAGCATGCGCACCGCCGGAATGTTCAGGGAACGGGACAACGCCTCGTGGGCGGGCACCGCGCCGCGGTACTCACGATCAAAGTTCTCCGGGCTGTAGCCGCCGTAATTGGTGGGCAGATCCGCCACCAGGGTGTCCGGCAGAATCAGGCCAGCGTCGAGCATCAGACCGTACAGCAGCGGTTTGAGCACGCTGCCGGTGGAGCGCGGCCGGCGGGCGATGTCCACCGCCGCGCCGTAGGTGAGCGGGTCGCCGTGGCTGACGTTGCCCAGATAGGCGCGCACTTGCAGATCGCGGTGATCGATCACCACCACCGCCAGGTTGTGCACTCCCTCACGGGCGAGGCGGCGGCCGTGCTGGCCGGCCAGCTCCGCCACCCGGCCTTGCAACGCGGCGTCCAGGGTGGTGCGCAACAGCGGGCTGGCGCCGGGGGCGGCGGCCAGTGAATCCATCAGGCGCGGAGCCAGTTGCGGCACGCCGTGCAGGCGCGGCAGCGGCTCCAGCCGTGCCAGGCGCAGGTCGGCGGCATCGAGGACGCCGCGCTCGCGCAGGGTGGCCAGCAGGGCGTTGCGTTTGGCCAGCAGCCGCGCCCGGTCACGACCCGGATGAATCAGCGCCGGGCTGTTGGGCAACACCGCCAGCAACGCCGCCTCGGCCCAGCTCAGCGCGTCCGGCGCCCGTTGAAAATAGCGCCAGGACGCCGCCCGCAGCCCCACCGTGTTGCCGCCGAACGGCGCCCGGCTGGCGTATTCGGCGAGAATACGTGGTTTGTCCAGGTGCCATTCGAGCCGCACCGCCAGCAACGCCTCGCTGGCTTTCTCCGCCAGGGTGCGCGGCGGATCATCGCGCAGCAGACGCGCCAGTTGCATGGTCACGGTGGAGCCACCGCTGACCACGTGGCCGGCACGGGCATTGGCCAGCGCCGCCCGGCCAATGGCGAGCGGATCGATCCCCGGATGCCAATAAAAGCGCCGATCCTCGAAGGTCAGCAGCGCCTGCCGGTATTTGTCCGGCACCCGCTGCAACGGCGCGAAACGCCACTGCTGGTCGGCGGCGATGCGCGCCGCCAGCGGCCGGCCGTGGCGATCCAGCATCAGCGTGGCGTAATCACCGCCGGTCAGGGCCGCCGGCAGCGGCGTCAGTTGCAGCCAGGCAAGGGCCGCCAGCAGCGTGGCGGCGGCCAGCCCCGCCAGCACCTTCAACCACCGTTTAATCGCCGCTTACCTCTACCCACTTGCCCGCGCTCAGAGCGCGCACCGCGCCGTCGTACATCGCTTCCACCTGCCAGCCGGGCAGGTAGAAGCGCCCGGCGAACGAGGCATTCAGGCTGACCGTATATTGGCGGCTCTCGCCGGCGGCCAGCGAAAAGTAGCTCAGTACCCGGTCGTCACGGACATCCCGATAATCCAGGGGCGCCGCCTGTTGGTCACCGGCCAGACGGCTCTCGCCGATCTGCCAGCCGGACGGCATCACCTGGGTCAGAGCGAGGTTTTCCAGGGCATGGCCGCTGCGGTTGGTGACCGTGACCGTGGCGGAGAAATCCGTGCCCAGGGGCAGGCGCGCCGGGTCCAGGGTTTTGCCGTCCAGCGATTGGAAGCGCACGTTCAGGCCGAGGCCCTGGCTGGTCGCCTGTTCATGGCCCGGCGCGGGGGTGCCCACCGTGGTCACGGTGCCGAACAGGCGCCGCTCACTGTCGTTACGAATTTCGATGTCGCTACCCTGCTCCGCCAGCTCCAGCGCCTGCCTGAACAGCGGCGCCTGGCTGGTGATGCTCTGCCAATCACCCTGGCCCTGACGCCAGGCGAACGAGTAGCCCTGCTCGCCGTCTTGTCCACCGGCGAAGCGCGCCATCGCCATCAGCGCCCAGGCGGTGCTTTGCGTGGAATACCACTGCCGCGAGGCGAGTTGCCCGGCCACCGCCCGGGCGGTGCGCCAGGCGCCTTCACTGTCGCCGCGCGCGTCGCGCACGCGCAGCTCAATGGCCTGATCGCGCAGGGTGGAGCCGTAGGTGGGGCCAGGGCGGGCGTAGGCGACCGGATCGCCGGCCCCCTGGATCAACGTGCCGGCCACGTCCACCAGGCCCATCTGCTGGTAGGCCGCGGCCAGCAGCCAACGGCTGGCGTAATAGCCGGCGGCGCCGTGACGGCTGTCCTTGAGCCCGGCATCAAGCGCCTCGCGCAGGCGGTTCATGGCGCCTACTTCCGGCTCACCGGCCAGCGCCAGGGTGTACAGCCGATAGGCCTGGGCCGACCATTCCCACGGATACTGCCCCGGGCTCTGGCCAACGCGGCGCTGATATTCCAGCCACGGCGCGATCAGATCGGCGGGCACCGCGTACCCCAGGCGGCGTGTCTCAAGCAGAAAATGGCCGGCGTAGGAACCGCCCCAATCGCTGGCCTGGCCGCTGCCGGGCCAATAACTGAAAGCCCCGTCGCTGAGCTGAAAGCGCCGCAGGCGCTGAATGCCGGCGTCCACGTTGCGCTGAACCTGCTGTTGTTGCCCCGGGTCCAGCGCCACCAGGCGATTGAGATACAACTGCGGGAACACCGACGAGACCGTCTGCTCGATGCAGCCGTGCGGATAAGCCATCAGATAATCCAGGCGCCGCTCCAGCCCCATCGCCGGCAGGCTGCTGACCGTCAACCAGGCGCGGTTGGTGCCGGCGATGCCGTGCGGCACGGCCTTGAGCGTGGCGCTGGCGCCCGCCTCCAGCAGTTTTGCCGTCTCTCGAGTGGTCGGCGGGTTGGGCGCGCGCACCGGAATGTTGACGGTTTCGCTGGCGTGGTGGTCGCCGGCGGCGGCGCTCACCGTCACCGCCGCGCTGCCGACGCCGTCGCCGGTGCTCAGCCCGAGCCGGGCGATGTCGTCCCCGGGCTCGCTGAAGGTGAGCGTGGCCTCGCCGTCGGTGACGCTCACCGGCGCCTGCGCCTGCGCCGTCAAAGTGACCGTGTTGATCTCCGGCGTGGTGGCGAACACGGTCACCGGCAGATCCAGCCGCTCACCGGGGCCCAGCACCCGGGGCAGGGTCGCCAGCAGGGTGAGCGGCTGGGTCACGGTGACGTCCTGGTCGGCGTGGCCGTAGGCGCGGCCGTCGCCGGCCACCACCATCACGCGCACCTGGCCCATGTAGGCGGGCAACTCGATCTGGTGCTGCCGGGTTTCGCCCTTGGCGAGCTGGAACGGCCCCAGAAAACGCACCACCGGCGGGAAGCGCCGCCGCTGCTTCTCTTTGCCATCCTGGAGCGCGTCGGAGCCGCCCAGTGCCAGCAGCTGATCCAACTGGCCGCCGTAGGCGCCCACCACCTGATCGAACAGATCCCAGGTCAACACGCCCAGCGCCTCGCGCTGGTAAAAGGCGTCGTGGGGACGCGGGGTGGCGAAGTTGGTGATCCCCAGCAGGCCCTCGTCGACCACCGCCAGGGTATAGGTCATCGGCCGCCCCTGTTTCTCGGCCACGCTCACCGCCAGGGTGCTTTGCGGGCGGACCTCGGCGGGTGCCTTCAGGGTTGGCGTCAGGCGCGTGGCCGGGTCGTCCACCATCAGCGGGGCGATACCGTAAAGGCGGATCGGCCGGTCGTTATCGCGGCCACTGTGCGGTTGCAGCAGCGTCACGTGCACGTACACGTTCGGCGCCATGTCGGCACTGACCGGCACCTCCAGGGTCAGCGTTTCGCGCTCACCGGGCACTTTGACCCAATAGTGCTTGAGCATGCGCGCGCCGTTTTCCAGGCTCACCAGCAGCCGCCCGGCGCCGCTCACCGGCACTTGCACGCGGGCGGTTTCGCCCACCTGGTACTGGTCTTTATCGGTGGACAGCGCCAGCCGGGTGGCGGCGTCGCCACCGGCGCCTCGATCTCCGCTCCAGCCCAGATAAACCGCCTGGGCGCTGCAGTGGTCGCCGTCGGCCTGGCACACTCGCAGCAGGTGCCGGCCCCATTCATAATCCTGCCCTTTCAACGTCCACTGGGCACGGCCCTGAGCATCGCTGGTGAGGCGGGTTTCGCTGAGCTTTTCGGTGTGCGGGTCGCTGATGAAACTGGTCAGATTGTCGCTGCCCTGGTCCCACCACCAGCGCCAGTCAATGCGGTACACACTCAACGTCAACGCTCGCCCGGCTTCCGGCTTGCCGTCGCCGTTGAGGGTCAGAAAGCCGATTTCGTGGTCTTTGTCGCGGCCCAGGGAATCGCCCCAGCCGCTGCCCTTGGGCACGCGCAGGCCCACCCAGTGCTGATAGGGCGCCACCGCCAGGCTGCGAATCTGGGTGCTGTAATCGCCGCTGTTTTCAAACACCCGGGTGGTGACAAAGGCGCTGACCATGCCCGGCGGTGTAATGTCCGGCACCGTTAATGGGAAACGGGCGTCACCGGCGTTGTCCAGCGTGCCCTCGAAGGCGGTGAACGGCTCCGCCTGCAAGGCCCGGGTGGGATCGTCGAAGACAAAACCATCGTACCCCTGGAAACGGGTGGCGCGAGTCACCAGCCGTGCTTTCACGTCCGTCTTGAGGCCGCCGGCGCGGGCGCCATTGAGCCATTGCGCGTGCAGTGTGACCGGGTTGTCGCCGCTGTTCAGGGTGTCGGCGGTCTGCAAATCGATCTTCAGATGATTGGGTTTGATCGCCTCCACCCGCAGGCTGGTGTCGAAATAACGCTCGCCGATGCGCGCCACCGCCCGCCAATTGCCGGTGGGGGCGTCTTCCGAGGTCTTCAGGGTAAAGGCGTAGAACTGGCCCACCGGTTCGTCATTGCTATAGCTGGCCACCTTGTTGCCACGGGGGTCGAACCAATCCAGGGTCAGCGGGTGGTCATCGGGAATGCGGTTGCGCGGATCGCCCAACACGAACGTCAGATGGATATCGTCGCCCGGGCGCCAGACGTCACGCTCGCCGTAGAAAAACCCCTTAAGACCTTCGCGAACCCGTTCACCGCCGGTGTTGAACTGGTTGGTGGGCAACGCCAGATTGCGCGCCAGTTTCAGATAGCCACGGTCATCGCCTTGGCGAGCGACCAGGTAGAACGGTGTGCCGGAAAGCGCCAGGGTGGTTTCGCCGCTGCTGTTGGTGACGCCATCGCCGATGCGCTGGTGCTGAAAATTGTAGACCGCCACTTTGACGTCGGCGGCGGCGCGGTTGCTGTCCAGTTCGGTGGCGATCACGGTGAGATGGTCGTTTTCGCCGCGCTTGGCGATCAAGCCCAGGTTCGAGGCGAGAAAAGCGCGGCTGGATTCGACCCGGTCGTTGTAGGCGTAATAGGCGTCCGCGCAGGGGTCGTCACGGTCGCGCCAGCTCAGGTAACCGGCGTCGCGGTAGTAGCTGGCCAGGCGATCGGCGCCCTGGTCTTCCTGGCCCGGGCCTTCGTAATCGTCCGGCAGTTCGGCGCGATAGGCCGGCGCGTCGCCGGGGCACTGATAGTTGATGGCGCTGGCGTCCACCTTCAGGGTCAGCAACACCAGCCCGTTCGGGTGGCGCGCCATCAGTTCGCTCAGGTCGAGCCGGTAGCGGTGCCAATCGCCGTCGCCATCGGGCGGCAGGGTCAGGGTTTTCTGCCACAGATAACGGCCACTGGAAGTATCCGGATAGTCACCGGCCAGCGAGTGGTGTTGCAGATAGCGGGTGATGTTGTTCTCGAAAATTTCGAACGCCTGCACCTGCACCGCCCGCGTGGCCACCGCCTCGAACGGCACACTCAGCGTCTTGCCGTTGGGCAGGATCGAGCCCTCGCCAACGAAGCGCACGCCCGGTTTGGCCAGGCTCAGGGTAAACGCGCGCTGGTAGGGGGTTTCCAGACGAGCCCGCGAAGCGCTGCGCAACCCGGCGGCGATCTTCAACGTGAGCGCGTCATCGCCGTCGGCATGGTCATCGCCGGTCGGAGCCGGCGGATAAACCAGCAACCGGCTGCCATCAATGCGTACGCGCGCATCGGCGCCGTTCACGGTGACCAGCCCGGCGGTGTTCTGATCGCCCATCAGCGCTTCGGAAAACTGCACCTGCAAATGCGGCTGCGGATACCCCACCGTGCGCACCGTGGTGACCGCGAATTGCCCGGCCGCCGGCACCGGGTATTGATGTTCGCCCTGCTCCGCCACGCCCAACGGCTCGCCGTTCCAGCGCAGCCGCACCGGCGGAGCCTGATCAGAGCGCTCAATACCGGTGACGGTGAAATCGTGGCTCAGGCCGGCGGCGTCGTGGCGCCATTCAATATTCAAGGCGCGCTCGCCCTGGCCGGCACTCAGGGTTTTTTCCAGCGGCCCGGCGTCGGCCCGGTCGCGGCTCTCCAGGCGCCCGCGCAGAACCATGCTGTCATCGTCGGCGGGGGCCAGCGCGTCCACTCTCACCGCCAGTTGCTGCTTGATCACCGCAACGCGGCTTTGCAACGGCGGCAGACTGTCATCAATACCGGAAAAGGCCTGTGGATAAAGGGTCAGCTGAATCGCGCGCCCCGCCGGCAACGGCTCACGGGGCCGGATTTCCAAGACCTCGGGCGCGGTGAACACAGCCTCGAACGGCGGCGCCGGGGTCAACCGCGCCACCCCCTTGGCGGGCTTGCCCACCGCGCTCTGATCCACCACCGGATGATTAAAGCGCACCACCAGGGGGGCGCGGGCGCTCACCTCGCCGCGCGGGTAGCTCTCCAGGTGCTCCAACCAGCGATCATCAACACGGGTCACTGGCTCCGTCGGCGGCGGCTGCGCCGCCTGGGTCTCACTGGCGGGCGGTTCGGGAGCCGGATCGCAGCCGCTCAGCAGCAATGTCAGCAGGGCCAGGCCGAGAACGAAGCTTCGCATTCCTTTGGTCGCCTTATCGTTGTGGAGGGGAAGCACAAAGGCAAAAAGGTAGCACAATTGGCCCATGGGGTTATCGGATGCCGCTTGCAAAAATCGCCTGACGGCAACCCACGGCGGACAGCGGGCCGCTCTTGCCACCAAGTGTACACATGCTCACTTTTCCTTTTTTATCTGTCCCCTTTTTTGCCGGGCCGGGCGCCGGGTCGGACGCTGGCCCCCCGGTCCACGCGCTCGGATCGTCGGCGAGCCCGGCCGACCCGTGCGCGCCCTCGGCAAGCCGGCCACCAACCGATGATCCGACCGGCCAGGTCTTGTGCCGCGTAGCTTTGCGACTGATCGGTCAGAGAACCCCACCCCTCTTTCGGAGCGCGTCAGCGCCTGCCTAACCAAAGAAAAAAAGCGTTGATCGGGCATTCCGAAAGCACCAGAGCGACCTCCCGAGCATCGTCAAAGGACCGCGCTGCGGGGGTTCGTGCCCAACAATTGACCACCGGGCCCCGCTGTGCACGTCTGTACAGCGAATGTTTTTGAACCCGGTCACAGAGATACTTCTTGTGTCGACGAGGTCCCATCCGTCGGCTCCGGAGTTTTACTCCGTGATAGCTCTCCCGAGCCAAACGATTCATCGGCGTCCTCTGGGCGCCGTTTTTTTTGGTGTCGGGTTTTAACCCGAGCGCAAGAGCGCAGCGCAGTTTCTGACAAGCGACAGCCGAACAGCAAAGCGCCCAACCCTTCCGGTTTCAGCCGGGGGTTTTTGGCATGCGGCTTGCGGCTTGTCGCCATCCCGCGTCAAAGCAACCGACTGTCCTTACCAAACTGATTGCGCAAGAACTCCATCTGATCACCACGAATGCGATGGCTGTTAATCAGCGCCAGGTACTCGGCCATGTTCGGCACATAGGGCAGCGCCATCAGGTCCATGTTGATCTCTTCCAGCAGGCGATTGCCCTTGTGCTGGTTACAGCGCCGGCAGGCGGCGACCACGTTCAGCCAGTGGTCCTTGCCGCCGCGTGAGGTGGGGCGAATGTGATCGCGGGTGAGCCTGGATTCGGGAAACGGTTTGCCGCAATACAGGCACAGGTGCTGATCGCGGCGGAACAGCGCGCGGTTGGTCAGCGGTGCAAGGGTACGGCGGCGCGGGCTGGCCAGGCCGTCACAGGCGATGATCGAATGCAACTGCAAGCGGGAGCGGTCACCGGTAAAGCGGCTGATGCCACCCTGCAGGCGATAGATCACATCGCCCAGGGTCCAGGTGACCAGACCGCGCGCGTAGAGCACCGCGGCGGCTTGCCAATCCAGCCATTCCACCGGTGTTCCGGCTTTATCCAATCGCAGAATGCGTTCGCTCATCGGCAACCTCGCGGTTTCCAATCTCCAACCCCGCCGTGACGGGGACATGACCTGTGCGTGACGATTCCGCGATGGGCGGCATAAGGCGCGGCGGAGGTGTGCGCGCGGCGCGGGCCCTGATCTGTGATTAAACGACCGCGATCGGCTAATCACAAAACAGGCGGAAGGCGCGGCGCCCTCCGGATTTGAGCTGCTCAAATCATATACAGCGCGGGCTTCGCTTCGCAACCATTGGCCTTTTATCGGTCGGCCGTGGCACCGAAGGCCGGCAACCGGTAGCAAGCTTCGGCCAACACGCCGGTCAGGATTCGCGAATCACGTACACGCGGGCGGTAAATTCATCGCCCGCCTTGCTTTGTTCCTCGCGCGCCGGCCACGATGAGGTGTCGCCGAGAGCCGGCGCGGCGGCCCCCAGGGTCAATAACAGCGCGGTGATACGGATTATATACTGGGCCCGGCCAAGGCCACGGAGTGAGCATTGCACGGCTATTGCCCTCTTTGCCCCGTGAGCCCGGATCTCTCGAATAAATCTGACAAAGGCGTGCGCCATGCAGTTTGATTATGTGATCGTCGGCGCCGGCTCCGCCGGCTGCGTGCTGGCCAACCGGCTGACGGAAAACCCCAATACCCGGGTTTGTCTGATCGAAGCCGGGCCACCGGACAACAGTCTGTTCATCCGCGTGCCCGCCGGCATCATTCTTCTGATGCGTTCGAACTCGCGCAACTGGCGTTACTACACGGTACCGCAGAAGGCGCTCAACAATCGCCAGATCTATATCCCACGGGGCAAGACCCTGGGCGGCTCCTCGGCGGTGAACGCCATGTGTTACACGCGCGGCCACCCTTGGGATTACGACCACTGGGCGGAGCTGGGCAACGACGGCTGGGGCTACCAGGACGTGTTGCCGATCTTCAAGCGCTCGGAGCACTACGAGCCCGGCGAAAACGCCTTTCATGGCACCCACGGCCGCCTCAACGTGGCGGAGCTCCGGTTCCGTCATCCGGTCAGCGAGGGCTTCGTGCGCGCCGGGGTGCAGGCCGGCTATCCGGGCACCGACGATTTCAATAACGATGTGCAGGAGGGGGTCGGCCTGTACAAGGTGAACCAGAAAGACGGCGAGCGCTGCGGCGTGGCACGCGCCTATCTGCACCCGGCTCTGGAACGCCCCAATCTGACCATCATGACCGACACCCTGGCGCACCGGATACGCTTCCAGGGCAAGCGGGCCACCGGCGTGGAAGTGGAACACAAGGGCGAGCGACAAACCCTGGAAGCCGGTGAAGTACTGCTGTGTGGCGGCAGCATCAACTCGCCGCAGTTGCTCAAGCTGTCCGGGGTCGGTGCCGGCGCCGAGCTGGCCGGGCATGGCATTGATCAGGTCCACGAATTGCCCGGCGTGGGGGAAAACCTTCAGGATCATCCGGACGTGCTGGTGGTGCACCGCAACCTGAAGAAAGACACCCTGACCCTGTCGCCCTGGGAATTGCCCACCAACGGGCTGAAAGGCGTGTGGGATTTCTTCTACCGCCGCAATGGCCAGCTCACCTCCAACGTGGCGGAGGCCGGTGGCTTTATCAAATCCCGGCCGGAGGAGCCGATCCCGGATCTGCAGCTGCATCTGACCGCCGCCAAACTCGACAATCACGGGCTCAACTGGACCTTCAGCATTGGCCACGGTTACTCCGGGCATGTCTGCATTCTGCGGCCGAAAAGCCGGGGCAACATCACCCTGCGCGACGCCAATCCGCGCTCGCCGGCTTTGATCGACCCCCGTTTCCTGGAGCATCCGGACGACATGGAAGGCATGGTGCGTGGCGTCAAGGCAATGCGCGGCATCATGGCCCAGGAAGCCCTGGCGCCCTGGCGCGGCACGGAGATCTTCCCCGGCGAGCAGGTGCAAAGCGACGAGCAGATTCGCGGCTTTTTGCGCGAAAAATGCGACAACATCTACCACCCGGTGGGCACCTGCAAGATGGGCAACGATGACCAGGCGGTGGTGGACGCGGATCTGAAAGTGCACGGTCTGGAAGGGCTGCGCGTGGTGGACGCCTCGATCATGCCGACGCTGATCGGCGGCAACACCAACGCGCCCACGGTCATGATCGCGGAAAAAGCGGCGGACAAGATCCTCGGCCTGGCGCCATAACGCAACGCCCAACAGGACCCGGCCCGCATCAGGATCGCGGCGTCATGCCACTGTAACCTGCCCCTCCCACACTATCGCCCTGCAAAGGGGAGCGCAGTTGGGGAGGGGCAGGCATGAGCGGCGCGACATCACCACGTGCGCGAAGGGAGCCTCTGAGTAACTCTTTGGGCGCTCTGGCTTTCAGGCTGACCCGCCATCAAGGCACAATATTGAAGGCATGCGGGAAGCCTGTCGAAATATTGTAACGCCGAGGGCGGGTCAGCCTGAAAGCCCCGCAGGGCGAGCCCTGAAGCGCACATCTACGGCGTTGCGCCGCTTGAAAAGGGCACCACCATTTTCTACGCGGCGCGCCTTGTATCTGCACGCTTCAGGGCTCGCAGAGCACGCAAAGAGTTACTCAGAGGCTCCCCGGAACTGCTTTGGCAACTCAAGCAGAACTACGACCAGGCCGGTGGCGGCACACTCCGGTTTATTCATTTCAATACGCTGCTCAACGACTCCGAGTATCGCTCGGAGATCATCGAGCAGGCGCTGGCCAGCGAACACGTTCATATTCGCGAGCTGGGCAAGCAATTAAAACAGGTCAATCAGCACGGCCGTTTGCTGCATAAAAGTCGCGACACCGGAGCCGCCGATCCGGCCCGTCCCACCGCCACACCGGACACACCCGCGTCAGCCCGGCGGCGGTGGCCCTGGCTGCTGGCGGCGGGTCTGGTGGTGGTGGCGGTGATCGGTGTGCGCTTCTCCGCATCGTTGAACGGCTTGCTGGCCGGCCGGCAACTGGTCACCGGGCCACTCACCGGCGCGCACCATTGGGGAGCGGATCGCACCTGGGTTTTGGACGGCATCGTCTACGTTCAGGCATCGGGCACGCTGACCATCGAGCCCGGCACGCGCATTGAAGGCCGTCCCGGCTCCGCTCTTGTGATTACCCGGGGGGCCCGCCTGCACGCCGCCGGCACCGCCCAGGCGCCGGTGGTGTTCACCAGCGCCCAGCCGGTGGGCACGCGCGCCGCCGGTGACTGGGGCGGCCTGGTGCTGCTGGGTTCAGCGCCGGTGAATGTGGAAAACGCCCAGATCGAGGGCGTCGCGGACAACGACCCGAACGGGGCTTTCGGAGGCAACGACGCCAATGGAAGCTGCGGTGTGCTGGAATACGCGCGCATTGAGTTCGCCGGCTTTGAAGTGTACGCCGACAACGAACTCAACGGCCTGACCCTGGGCGCCTGTGGCAGCGGCACCATCGTCCGCCACGTGCAGGTGCACCGCTCCCTGGATGACGGCATCGAATTGTTCGGCGGCAGCGCCGACTTGCGCAATATTCTGATCAGCGGCGCCGGCGACGATTCCCTGGATTGGGACTGGGGCTGGCGAGGCCGGGTGCAGTTCCTGATCGCCCAGCAATACGCCGACAGTGGCGACAATGCCTTCGAAGCGGACAACAACGGCGACCGGCACGGCGCCGAACCGATGTCCGAACCGGTGATGTACAACGTCACCCTGGTCAGCCCACGCAGCCACGCCCGCCATCACCGAGCCATGACACTGCGCGAAGGCACCGGCGGCCATTTCCACAATCTGCTGATACAGGGTTTTTCCGGCGAGGCCATCGACCTGCGCGACCGGGCCACGGTCGCCAACCTGCGCAATGGCCGGTTAACCTTCCAGGGGCTGGCGATCAATGATATTGGCGCGCGTGGCGTCAGCTATTTCGAACCGGAACAGGGCGACGCCGACGATGACGGCGGGCTGGACGAAGCGCTCTTTTTCCAGACCGATGCCGGCGCGCGGTTCGGCGCCGACCCCCTGTTCGGCGGCGACATTACCAGCCAGAGCACCCCGGATTTCGCACCGGGCAACCGCGCCCTGTTTCTCAAACAGGACGCGGTCACGCCACCGCAGGATGAGTTCTGGGACGAGGCGGCGCTCTACCTGGGGGCGATCCGCCCAGGCGCCGCCGAAGACTGGAGCGACGGCTGGACCGCCTTTCCGCTCAACTGAAAGTGGACGTTGGCGGGCCGCCGGCCCGCCGGACACCCGCTCAAGCCGGCTAACGCACCACCACGAAGAACACGCCGCCGTTGCGGTTCACGCGCAGCAGCAGGGCATCGTCCTTGTTCTTTACAGCAGCGCGCAGCGCCTCCATGTTGCCCACCGGCTCCCGGTTAACGTTGATGATCACGTCACCGCGCCGCAGGCCGGCGCGCCAGGCAGCGGAATTCTGCGTCACGTTTTCCACCAGCACGCCTTTGTCGGCGTGGTTCAGCTCACCGGGGCGCAGATTCCGCAGTTGCGCGCCATCCAGATGGGTGGACACGGCGGCGCCACCGGCCACGTCGGAACCGGACTCACTGATCACCGCGGTCACGTCACGGCGTTTGCTGTCGCGCAGCACCGACAATTCCACTTTTTCGCCCACCGGCGAAAGGCCGACTTTATTGCGCAGATCCGAGGCGCGGTTGACCGGCATGCCATCCACCGCCACCACCACATCGCCGGCCTTCAGGCCGGCCTCTTCGGCGGCGCTCTTGGGCAGAACATTGGTGATCACCACACCACGCTGCTTTTTCACATTGAAGGCATCCGCCAGTTCCGGGGTCAGATCCTGCACGGTCACGCCAAGCACGCCACGGCGCACCTCGCCGTGCTCGATCAGTTGCTGCATGACATTGGTGGCCATGTCGGTGGGGATGGCAAAGCCAATGCCCACGTTGCCGCCGGCGGGGGCAATGATCGCGGTGTTGACGCCGACCAGCTCACCGCGCAGGTTGACCAGCGCGCCACCGGAGTTGCCCGGGTTAATCGAGGCGTCGGTCTGAATGAAATTCTCGTAGCCTTCGATGCCCAGGCCGGTGCGCCCCAGCGCCGACACGATGCCCGACGTGACGGTCTGGCCAAGGCCGAATGGGTTACCGATGGCGACCACGTAATCGCCGACTCGCAAACCGGACGAACTGGCGATCTTGATCTCGGTCAGGTCCTCGGCCTTGTCCAGTTTGAGCACGGCGATGTCCACTTCCTTGTCCACGCCAACCAGCTCGGCGGACAGTTCGCGCCCATCGGTCAGGGTGACTTTGATGCTGTCCGCGTTGTCGATCACATGGGCGTTGGTGAGCACGTAACCATGCTCGGCATCGACGATCACCCCGGAGCCCGCCGCCATGGCGCGGCGGGTGGGTTGCTGTTGCTGGTCGGGCACATTGAAAAAACGGCGGAAGAAGGGATCTTCAAGCAGCGGATTGCGGGCGGCGCGAACGGTGGTCTCGGTGGCGATGTTGACCACCGCGGGGGAAGTTTTCTGCAACATCGGCGCCAGCGAGGGCATCGGTTCGCCAGTGGCGGTCTGCGACGGCAGCGCCGCTTGGGCCGAGCCCATCATCAGCATCAGCACGCAGGCCCAGACGACAACAACCGGTTGTTTTATAAGCGCATACAAGGGCGGTTCCTCCTGTATCACGAAAACGTGGGGTGCTGCTTCGACCGGGTTCACGGAGCAGGGTTCCGAAATTCAAACCAATGTGGTTTCGAACACCCGCACCCGGTTGAATTCGCCGGACTCGCCCAGATCCGGCCAGGTGGTGGCCGGCCATTCACCGAGCCGCCGGTACCCCGGGGGGCGCAAATCGGCGATGCGCGAGTCCGCCAGCAGCACCGGCTTCGCCGCTGTTCGGAAGCGATCCAGCAACGGCAGGTTGTCGCGATCATAGAGAATGTCGGCGGCGGTGATCAGGTCGCAGCCCGGCAAACAGGCTTCCAGATCATCGCTGAGCCTCACCGCCACGCCGTTCAATGCCGCGTTGGCGGCGCAGGCGGCCAGCGCATCCGCGTCCAGATCGCAGGCGGTTACCGACGCCGCGCCGGCCAACGCGGCGGCAATCGCCACCACGCCAGAGCCGGGGCCCACGTCCAGCACGTGGCGGCCACGCACACGCTGCGGTTCGGCCAGCAAACGGGCCGCCAGCACCTGCCCGGACGCCCAGCACAGCGCCCAATACGGCGGCGCCTCCATCAGCGCATTGGCGATGTCCTGGTCGAGCCGCTCGTCGACCAGCTTATCCAGTAGCCACAGGCGCAACTCCGGCACCGCGGGCAACGGCGTCGCCAGCAGTCCGATCTCCGGCAGCAGCCGGTTAAGGCGCGCCTGCAACGCCGCCGGCGGCAGGAGATCACTCATGCGGCCGCCCCTGATGGCGCAGAATCGCCTGGCTGAGCGCGAAATCGAAGGCCCCCGGGTCGGCGATCTCACCGTGCTCATTGAGCGCAGGATAGGCGACGCCGAACCGTTCACAGTGGCGTGCCAGGCGCGGGTGGGCCCAGCGGAACAACACCTGGCGGGAGTCTTTCACCGGCCACGCCGGCCGCTGGTACAGCCCGGCCCGGCGCCGCTGTTCGCAGGCTTCCGAAAGAATAATGGCGGCCGCCACGCTGACGTTGAACGAGGACACCATGCCCATCATCGGGATCATCACGTACTGGTCCACGCTGCGCGCGGCGGCCTCGGTGACGCCGAACTTCTCGGTGCCCAGCAACAGCGCGGTGGGGCGGGTAAAGTCAATCTCCCGGTAGGGTACCGCCTGATCGCCGAAGTGCGCGGCCAGCACCTGCATGCCCTGGGCTTGCGTTGCTTTAACCGCACACGGGCCGGTGTCGTGGTAATGCAGGTTGCTCCAGCGCTGCGAGCCCATCGAGCTTTCTATTGGGCTCTCAGCTATCGGGCTATCGGCTATCGGACTCTCGGTTATCGGGCTCTCGGCCACCGGGCTTTCCGGCTCCGGGTTCTCCATGGCGCGCCGCGCCGCGGGCCGGGCCCGGTTGTCGGGCAGCACCGCGTGCACGTCGAGCACCCCCACCGCGTCGCAGGTGCGCAGAATGGCGGCGATGTTGTGCGGCTTGTGCACGCCCTCCAGAATCACCGCCAGATCCGGCTGGCGGCGCTCCAGAGTGGCGCGCAGGCGCTGGTAGCGTTGCGGGGTCATCGGGCGGGCTCCTGGGAAACGCGGGCGCGGTGAAGACCGTTTATTCTAGCAGGCTGGCCAGGGCCGGGGCGCGATGGTTATGGCACAATTATCGCCGCCGTCGTCTTCGAGCGCCGGTTTTCATTGAGTGAAGGAGCCGCCATGAGCGCCAACGACAACGCCCAACGCGCCCTGCCCCTCGCCGGCGTGCGCGTGATCGAGCTGGGGCAACTGATCGCCGGCCCGTTCGCCGGTACGCTGCTGGCCTACTTTGGCGCCGACGTGATCAAGATCGAACCGCCCGGTGGCGACCCGATCCGCGGCTGGCGCAAGCTGGATCAAAGTGGCACCTCGTTCTGGTGGCGCAGCATTGGCCGCAACAAGCGCTCGATCACTCTGGATCTGAAAAACCAACGCGGGCGCGCGCTGGCGGCAAAACTGATCGACGGCGCCGACGTGGTGATCGAAAACTTTCGCCCCGGCACCCTGGAGAATTGGGGATTGGGGCCGGAGCGTTTCAAAAACAGCAATCCCGGGCTGGTGTTCACGCGCATCTCCGGCTACGGCCAGGACGGCCCTTACGCGCAAAAGCCGGGTTACGCCTCGGTGTGCGAAGGCATCGGCGGCCTGCGCTACGTCAACGGCGTGCCCGGCGAGCGGCCGGTGCGGCCGAACCTTTCGTTGGGCGACACGGTGGCCGGCCTTCATGCCGCCCTGGGTATCCTGCTGGCGCTGTTCGAGCGCCAGCAAAGCGGCAGCGGCCAGGTGGTGGACGTGGCGCTGTACGAATCGGTCTTCAATCTGCTCGAAGCGGTGATTCCCGAGTTCGACGGCGCCGGCCTGGTGCGTGAGCCCTCCGGCTCCACCGTAACCGGCATTGTGCCCACCAACACCTACCGCTGCGCGGACGGCAAGTTCGTGATCATCGGCGGCAACGGCGATTCCATCTTCAAGCGGCTGATGGAAACCGCCGGCCGCGCCGATCTCGCCACCGACCCACGCCTGGCCAGCAACGCCGGTCGGGTCGAGCACGAACAGGAAGTGGACACAGTGATCGATCGCTGGTGCCAAACCCTGCCCAGCGCGGAGGTGTTGGCGAAACTGGAAGCCAACCGGGTGCCCTGTGGCCCGATCTACAGCGCCGCGGACATGATCGCGGACCCGCATTTCCAGGCCCGCGGCCTGTTTCAACAAGTCGAGATCAACGGCAAGCCGCTGAAGATTCCCGCCCTTGCCCCGCGCTTGGCCGGCACCCCCGGCGGCACCCGCTGGCCCGGCGGCGAAGCCGGCAGCCACACCGAAGCGGTGCTCGCCGAATTGGGGCTCAGCGCGGACGAGGTGCGTGTATTGCGTGATGATGGCGTGGTGGGTTGATGGCGGCATTGGTTTGCGTTCAAGCGTAGGCGGTCGATCTTGGGGGTCTTGGAACGCTTGCCACCCAAACCATCCGGTGCCGGGCAACAGGGGCGTGCCATTCGACCAAAAGACGTCGCTGGCTGGGCGGAACGCCGCCCGGCCTCTCCTACAGGGCGGCGCTGTAGAGGGGTTTGTCTTTTTGTAGGAGCACGCTCCGCGCCGACACAATCAGAAACCGTTACCGCTGGCGCCTTGATTGTTCAACGCCTCCGCTGTTCGCGTTCCCACTGCGGCAAGCTGCTGACGCCAGTGGTCCACCAGCCGCTGCGCAGCGGCTCCACGAACACCGGGTCGACGCCTTCTTGTTCCAACTGGCACGCCCAACTTTCGTAATCGTACTCGACCCGGCGGATCACCACGTTGGCGTGGCCGTCGCGAATCTCCACCACCGCATAATGCACCGCCGGGTCGCCGTCGTGATCCGGTTTGCCGGTGACGCCACAGTTCAAGGCGACGCCGCTTGTCAGCTTGCGCACCCAGGGCAGGCCGGTGTGCGTGCAGGCCAGCCCCTGGCAGCCATACTGCTGCAGCCAATCATCAAGGCGGTGATCGTCGAGCTCGCTTTCGTAGAGGAATTCGTTGATTTGCTCGGGGCTGCCATGGCAGATCAGCCAGCGCTGGCCGGCTACGCTCAACAGGGCGCTCTCCGGTAACCGGGCCAGCCACAGACGCTGCTCGCCGGTCACCGTCCGCATCGCATACTGATGCGCCAGGCACCCCAGCCGTTCGTCTTCCGGGTCGCTGTAACCGCAGCCGCAATGGTCGGAGCCGGCGGCCACTTCCTGTTCGTGATTGCCGGCGATAATCACATCGAAATGTTCGCGAATGCGCGTCAGGGTTTCCTCGCTGTGCCCGCAACAGCCGGTGGCGTCGCCGAGAAACACCAGCGCTTCGCACCCTTGCAGATAGGCATCGGCGATGGCGGCGTCCAAAGCCGCCAGGTTGCCGTAGGCGCCGCCCATGAACGCCAGAGTGTGAACTTTTTCCAGTTGAAAGATCTGCATATCAGGACTCCGTTGTCCGCCCGGCGGCCGGCAGCATCACGCCCACCCGATTGCCCACCAGAAAGCCCAGGGTGCACAGGGCCACGCCGTATACGTTCAGGCCCAACGTGGTGGCGTAGCCGCCCTGACCCAGCGTCATCCAGGCTGGTTGCAACTGCCAGCCAAGAAAATCCTCCAGCAGTTTAATCAGCCCGAGCACCACGCCGGGCCAGAACGCGAAGTGGAAACTGAACGGATTGGCGTTGCGCATGCGCGCCAGAATAAAGATCGGCGCCAGGCCCATGACGGCGGTACCACTGATGGTGGTGGCGGCGATCACCGCCGGGCCAATGCCATCAATGTACAGACTCAACAACGGCAGATTGCCCAGCAACGCCATGATCAGCATGGCACGCCGGCCGAGCCGCACCTGGCCGGTGTCCGGTGCGTCGAAGCGGGCCGGCCAGTCGCGGGCGGCGAATTTGGCGGTGCTGGAGAACGTGGAGTCCAGGGTGGAGCCGGCGCTGAGCATCATGATCACGTTAAAGATCAGCATCATGCCCAGCCCCAGCGAACGCGCCACCGCCACCATCGCCGACGGCTCCGAGCCCAGCCCGCCGCTGAGCGCGTACAAGCCCACCAGACTGAGCAGCAGGATCACCCCGCCACCGAGCAGGCCGGCGAGCACGAACGCGCGCAGCATGCGGCCGGGATCATTGATAAAGGCCCGGTCGGTGAGCACCGGATCGTGGAACGGATAGCTGAAGATCTGCACCAACGCCAGCGCCAGAAAGGTCAGGCCGCCGGCCTGCATCGCCGGGGTGACCTGCCCGGACGCCACCGTCGGCCAGCCGGACTCACGGAAGCCGGGGATCAGCACCACGCCCACCAGCACCGCCAGCACACCCAGTAGCAACATCTGGAAGCCGTCGGTGAGAATGCTTGAGCGCAGACCGCCGCGCCACGAGTAATACAGTGTCAAAGCGGTGAAACCCAAGGCCGCCGCCCAATACAAACCACTGCCTTCGGTGCCGAAAAACAACGCCGTGACCTTGGTATTGGACCACACCTCATTGAACAGACGGATCACGATCACCACCAGAAACGCCTTGGTGGCGGCGGCCCCATACCGGTGGGTGAGAAATTGCGTCAACGAGGTGTAGCCGCCGGCCGTGCGCAGGCCATAGATCACCACCCCGGCGACGATGAAACTGAGCCAGTAGGCAGCGTAGCCGGCGCCGCCCCAGAAGCCGTAGGCAGCGGACAGATCAATGGCGTTGTTGATGCTTTTCGCCATGATCCAGCTCACCGCGGCGCTCACCGCCAGCAACCAGATGCGCGGCGCCGCGCCATCCGCGGAGCTGGCGTCGAAGAACTGTCGCACCGACACCCGCCGGGGGGATATCCACAACACCACCAGGGCATACACGCCCAACGCCACCACCGACCAGTACAAGGGCAGGTTCTCCTTTGTGTTATTCGTTAACGATAGGATGCGCGAACCGGGCTGGCGTTACAGAAAGCATCGGGACGGCGTAGCCAGCCTAACGAACACCGCGTCATCGTAGCGCCACGATGACGGCCCTTCAGCCATGCCGCCGGCTTAGTTGGGCGTACAAATTATCAATGATGCGCGCCGCCAGGCGCCGCGCGCGGTCGGTCAGCGGCCCCTGGAAGTGGGCGTCCAGGGTGGCCGTGAAGTGCCCCAGCCAGCGCTCGTGATGCAGGCCGGTCAGCGGCTGGCGCTGATGCACCGCCCGGTGCCGGGCCATCATGTGACGCCGATATCCCGGCTCGCCCAGCAGCATCTTTTTCCAATACGCGGCGATCACCGGCAAATGCTGGTCCAGATCGATTCGCGCCACATCAACAAACACCGGCGCCAGCAACGGATCGGCCAGCAGCCGCGCATAGAACAACGCCACCATGCGTTCAATAGCGGCGCCGTTGTCCAGATCCGTGCCCGGCGGCGCGCCGTGGTCCTGTTCGGCAGTGGCGCCGGGATCGAAATGGCCGACCCGGTTCACCAGCGAATGCGGCCGGTAAGCATGTCCTTGAACATGACAAAATCGCCGGCCAGGCTGTACCAGGGGTGCTTGAAGGTGGCCGGCCGGTTGTGTTCAAAGAAGTAATGGCCGACCCAGGCGAACCCGTAACCCACCACCGGCAACAGCAGCAAGCCCCAGGGGTTACCGGTAATCAGCACGCCGGCAAGCACCGCGAACAGGCCCAGAGTGCCGACAAAATGCAGCCGCCGGCAGGTGGGATCGCCATGCTCCTGAAGATAGTAGGGGTAAAACTCCGCGAAGCTCTGGAACTCGGACTGTTTGATGGTATTCATCGCTGTCACCTCCTTTGGTGGCCCTGTCGATGTTCTTGTTATCACCCTGCCAGCCCGCGAACCACCTCTTTCCGCCGTGTCGCGGGGGTCATTCCAAGGCTGTCTGGAAGTTTGCGTGCGCTCCAGGGCCATTGTCCACGTCTGGTGACAATGGACAATGGTGGTTACCGAGACTACCGGACTGCTTGTATGGCCCTGGCTCCCCGGGTGCGGCGCTTGCTCAGCGCCGAGCGCACCCCCATCCCCCGCCACCTCAGCGACATCACCACCCTGGGCGACGAGTGCCCGGCACGGGACGCGGCGCTCAGCGAGCCCGGGGTCGAAGCGATCTGGCGTGCCACCAAGGCCCTGTACCGGGGCGGCATGAGCCCTGGCATCGGCCTGTGCCTGCGCCGCCGTGGCCAGGTGTTCCTGGACCGTGGCCTAGGCTACGCGGACCTCGAAAGCGGGCGCTTGCTGACTCCAAACACGCCGGTGTGCCTGTTCTCCGCGTCAAAATCCATCACCGCCATGCTGGTGCATCACCTGGTCGAGCAGGGCCTGGTCAACCTGGACGACCCGGTCACCCGGTATCTGCCGGCCTACGGCCAACAGGGCAAAGGCGACACCACGCTGCGTCATCTGCTCACCCATCGCGCCGGCATTCCACGCCCGGACCAGCCGGTGGAGCCGGACATTTTGTTTCGTCCACGGGAAATTCTTGATCTGCTGTGCGCGGCGCGGCCCACCGCCTTCGGCGCTCAGGCTTACCACGCCATTACCGCCGGCTTCGTGCTCGGCGCGGTGGTGGAAGCGGTCACCGGAGAATCTCTCAATGCCACCCTGGACCGGGTGATCCGCCAACCCATGGGCATGCGTTATTTCACCTACGGCGGCACCGGCCCGGAGCGTGCCCGGGACGTGGTCACCGGGATGCCGATGAAACTGGTGGATCTGTTTCTTAACCACGCGGTGGGCGGCACCCTGGACGCGGTGGTGCGCGTGACCAACGACGAGCGTTTCCAGAACGCCGTGATCCCCGCTGGCAACCTTTACGCCACCGCCGAGGAAGCCAGCCGTTTCTTTCAGATGTTGTTGAATGGTGGCGTCTGGAATGGCCAGCGCCTGTTTCGCGAGGAGACCGTGGCCCAGGCGCTGCAACCGGCGTCCCGGCGGCCACGCTTTGACCGCACCCTGATGTTGGCGCTGAATTTCTCCGCCGGGTTCATGCTCGGCAACCGCGGCATCAGCCTGTTCGGCCCGGCGGCGCCCCGGGCGTTTGGCCATCTGGGTTTCATCAGCATCTACTGCTGGGCGGACCCGCAGCGCAAACTCAGCGGCGCCCTGCTGACCACCGGCAAGGGCCTGATCGGCCCCCATCTGCCAGCGCTGCTCAGTTTGCAACACACCATCAACCGGGTGACCCGGCGCTGATGGGCGCGCGCCGCACACAACGAAGCCCGGGCAGCAGGCGCCGGGCTTGGTTGTGATCCGCCGTATTGCGCGGGGTTTCAGGCGCCGCTGAGGCCCTGTTGCTTAAGCAACTTGCGCTCAGCGGAGAGCCCCTTGTAAAGGCTCACGCACATCACCAGCAGCACGATGGTGAACGGCAAACCGGTGGTCACGGCGCCGGCCTGCAGCGCGCTCAATGCTTGCTTGCCACCGCCGTACAGCAGGGCGCCGGCGATCAGACCTTCCATCACCGCCCAAAACACCCGCTGGGGCACTGGCGCGTCGAGCTTGCCACCGGCGGTGATCGAATCAATCACCAACGAGCCGGAATCCGAAGAGGTCACGAAGAACACCAACACCAGAATAATCGCCAGCAACGACGTGATTGCCGTCAGAGGCAGCTCGGCGAGCATCTGGAACAGGGCCAGGGATTCATCGGTGATGCCGCCGGCCAGTTCGCCCACGCCATTGGCCACCTGATCCAGGCCAGTGCCGCCAAAGGTGGCCATCCAGATAATGGTGATCACGGTGGGCACCAAGAGCACCGCGGTGAGAAATTCACGCACCGTCCGCCCCCGGGACACCCGGGCGATGAACATGCCGACAAACGGCGACCAGGAAATCCACCAGGCCCAGTAGAACACCGTCCAGCCGTGCAGGAAGTCAGTGTCTTCGCGGCCGAACCAGTTGCTCAAGGGCAGGATGTTGGCGGCATAATCCACCGCCGTTTGTCCCATGCTGGTGAAAATCAGCAGGGTCGGCCCGGTGACCATCACGAACAGCAGCAGCAATACCGCCAGCCCCATGTTCAGGTTGCTGAGCAGTTTCACGCCGCCGTCCAGCCCGCGCACCACCGACATGGTGGCTACCGCCGTGACGCCCACGACGATGGCGATCTGCACGTTCAGTTCATTAGGCGTGCCAAACAAGAAGTGCAAACCACCGGCGGCCTGGCGGGCGCCCAGACCCAACGATGTGGCCAGGCCAAAGATGGTCGCCAGCACCGCCAGGGTGTCGATCAGGTGCCCGGCCCAGCCCCAGCAACGCTCTCCGAGAATCGGGTAAAACGCGGAGCGCATGGTCAGCGGCATGTCCTTGTTGTAGGCGAAGAACGCCAGCGACAGTGCCACCACTCCATAGATCGCCCAAGGGTGAAGCCCCCAGTGGTACATCACCGCGCCCAGCGCCAGATCCTTGGCTTCGGGGGTGTTGGCGGCCACGTTCAGCGGTGAGCCGGCCCAGTCGGTGAAGTAGCCCACCGGTTCGGCCACGCTCCAGAACATCAGGCCGATGCCCATGCCGGCGGCGAACAGCATCGCGAACCACGACAGGGTGGAAAATTCCGGTTTGGCGTCGGCGCCGCCCAGCCGGATCTTACCCACCGGCAACACGATCAGCGCCAGACAAAACAGTACGAAAATATTGGCGCTGACCATGAACAGCCAGTCAAAATATTCAATCGCCCAATCCTTGGCGCCGTTCAGCGATTGCTGCGCGATGTCGGGAAAAATCAAGGTGCCAACCACGAACGCCACGATCAACAGCGCACTGATAAAGAACACCGGGTTGTGCAGATCCATACCCATAATGGTGACGTTGTCCTGCCCCACCTCGTAGTCGGTTTCGTATTCCACACTCATTGGGTAACCCTCATTGGATGCCCCTTATTGCAGGGCTCCATAGTCCGTTCCGCGCCGGCCCTCGCGGGCCGCGCCTGATTGGTTCGGTGGATACGGATCATTGCCATGGAACGCGCAACAAGGATGCGTATCCAGGCCGAACCCGGCCGGCGTCAGCGCCGGTCCAGTGATGGCGCCGGGGTTTGACCGGCGCGAAGAGAAGCAGGCCCGGCGAGCGCCGGGGCGGTCGGGCCCGCTGCCGGGCCCACCCTCTGCTTATTCAGAAGTAGAAATCAAAGGCAACGTAAGCGGCTTTGAAATCGGAGTCGTAGACATCGCCGCTGGTGTCGATGTCGCCGTTGGACCAGAGGTATTCGAAGTAGATCCAGCCCGGGCCGTAGTTGTAGCGCACGCCCGGAGCGTAGTACTGGGCGTCGTCGGAATCGTTACCGCTGGTGTCGGTCATCGCCACGCCGGCGTCGATGTAATAGAACCAGCTGTTGTGGCGGTAGCCCAGCTCGCCCACATGGCGCTGGGTTTTCACCACCTCATCGACCGGCGCGGAGGCACTGGCGAGGAACGCGTCCATACCGCTGAAGTCACGGCGCGCATTGATGTAGCGATACTTGGCCACGAACGGCCCGCTCTCGAACACATAGTGCAGGTCGTAGGCGTAATGGGTGCCGCTGTCGTCGCGGTCGGCGGGGTCGGCCTCGGCCAGATCCTGCATGCGGCCGTACTGGTAGGAAGCGCCCACCGTGTGGCCTTCCATGTAGGTCCAATCCAGGTTGACCACCCCGGTCTTGATCTTGCGGTAGGTGCTGCTGGAGCCCCAGTGGCCGTTGTCGTCCAGGGTGTCGGTGCTGTCTTCGCCCCAGTCGTCCTGGTGGTAATAGGCCACGTCATAATGAATATCACCGGCATCAGCGCTGTACTTCAAGCCGACGTCCATCTGGTCGCCGTAGCCACCCTGAACGCCATCGCCGGGCCAGAAGTTGACCGTCTTCCAACCAAACGGCACCTGGCTTTTACCCACTTTCAAGCTGCTGTTGTCGGTCACGTCGTAGCCGATCCAGGCCTTGTGCACCGCGAACGAGTCGCCGCTGTTGTTGGTGCTGGGGTTGGTGAATGAACCCGTGCCGATGCGGGTTTCCGCGCTGAAATGCCAGGGGCCGTGGCTGCCGTCATCATCGGCGTACAGAATAAACGCCGGGTCAGCGAAGCTACCGCCGGTGTGATTATCCAGATCTTCGTTCAAACCGGGCGCGTCGAAGTCGGAATCGGTGATGTTCTGGTACACCCACCAGACACCGGCACTCAACTCGGCACCGGCGTGCGCACTAAGCGGCGAACATAAAGCGGCAACGGCGACAAAGCCCGCGCAAGGTGTCGCCAGAATTCGGGTTCTCATCCTTTTCTCCCCAGTCGTTCGTTCGACGAAAGCGTAAAGAATGAGCCAATAAAGTCAAATCACCGGATGCCGGTATCGCGCTGGTAAAAGACGCGAAATTGATGGTAACCACGGCATTTTCTCTGTGCCTTTCACCTTTTTTTGACGCGCGAATGATTCGTTTTCGCCGCTATGGCATGGCGCTTACGCACACACCTTCAGCGACGGTGACAACGATAAAAAAAGGCGCTATCCAGAATATTCGCGGTTCGCGACGGTTTTCCGAAACGCTTCGCAGCGCATTGCCACGCAACGAAGCCAGGGGCGGGAAGCCGCCGACTTGACAAAGTGTCGATGGCCCACAAATCAACCTGAAAATTTTGCAAAAGAGTTGAACTAAATGACAGCGGGCTGATTTGCTAACCGGATTCCGACAGATCGCGGCCTGCCCGTTTTAAGGTGATAAGCCAAAAAAACTTATCGGGAATGGGAGAGAATCCGGTGTGCAAGTCGCTTCTATCGGGCACGCGTATCCGCGCCCCCCCCTTCCGGGATCGCCCAACCGCCACGGATTCTAACGGCGATGAGGTGTGGGAGCGTCCAATCCTTGATCGATAAAAAAGCGCGCCTCCCGTGGGAAGAACGCGCTTTTTTTCTGTGCAGCGTTTCTTACATATTGCCAAGGATGGCGTCGCGAACGGCGTTCAGTTCCGCATCGATGGTGACCATGCGATTGCCCTTGGCCATGTCGCCCTGGCACTGGGCGATGGCGGTGTCCGGGTCCTTGAGGCCGTTGCCGGTCAGGGTGCAGACCACGGTGCTGCCTTCGGGAATCTTGCCGGCCTTGATGTCGCGCATGGCGCCGCCGATGCTGGCCGCCGAGGCGGGCTCGCAGAACACCCCCTCTTTCTCCGCCAGCAACTTCTGGGCGTTGAGGATTTCCGCGTCGGTCAGCTCATCGAACCAGCCGCCGGATTCTTCGCGCACTTTCCAGGCTTTATCCCAGGATTGCGGATTGCCGATGCGGATGGCGGTGGCCACGGTCTCCGGTTCGCTGACCGGCGCCCCACGCAGGAACGGCGCGGCGCCATCGGCCTGATACCCGACCATCTTCGGCGCGGCGTTCACCACACCGCTCTTGTGATATTCGCTGTAGCCCATCCAGTGGGCGGTGATGTTGCCCGCATTGCCCACCGGCAGGCAGTGGAAATCCGGGGCCCGGCCCAGCTCTTCGATGATCTCGAAGGCGGCGGTCTTCTGACCTTCCAGGCGGTACGGGTTGACCGAGTTGACCACCGTGACCGGAGCGGATTGGGCCACCTGCTTGACCAGCTCCATGCCCTGATCGAAGTTGCCGCGGATCTGCATGATCATGGCCCCGTACATCATCGCCTGGGCCAGTTTACCCATGGCGATTTTGCCTTCGGGAATGATCACGAACGCGGTGATGCCGGCCCGGGCGGCGTAGGCGGCGGCGGCGGCGGAGGTGTTGCCGGTGGAGGCGCAGATAATGGCATTGCTGCCTTCTTCCACCGCCTTGGTCACCGCCATGGTCATGCCACGGTCCTTGAAGGAACCGGTCGGGTTAAGGCCCTCGTACTTGACGTAGATGTCCACGTTCTTGCCAAGCAGGCGGGGGATATTCTTCAAGCGGATCAGCGGCGTGTTGCCTTCGCCGAGGCTGATCACGGGGGTGTCATCGCTCACCGGCAGGTGGTCGCGGTAGCGGTTGATCAGGCCAGTGTAACGGTCACGGAATGGCATGGTTATATCTCTACTTGTGGCGACGAGGTCTGGTTGCCGGCCTCGACGGCATTAATCGTATGGTACTTTTAAGCGGCCGGACGCTTGATGCCGGACGCCGGACGCTTTAACCCGTTGCTGAGGTCCTTGGTGTGTTGCCTGTCAGGCATTGCAGAAAACACCCCAAGCTTTCCGAGCCAGGTTTGAGCGTCCGGCGTCCGGCGTCAGGCGTCAGGCGTCAGGCGTCAGGCGT
>TARA_R110001606_G_scaffold75862_2_pt1 | contig 41601 bp, 29 predicted proteins | sample TARA_R110001606 | Tara Oceans TARA_R110001606 (sample SAMEA4398315) | marine metagenome | biome: Polar Biome; feature: [SRF] surface water layer (ENVO:00010504); material: water (ENVO:00002006), including particulate matter (ENVO:01000060) such as... | depth 5 m
ATGTTTCGCCGACAGCCTCCGATAATTCGTTTACACTTTGTTGTTGAAAATCGGCTGTGAATTCCTGCAGCAATTGACCTGCTCGCTCATTGTGCAGTCCGACCATGCCATCTTCCTGATCAATTGCGGTCAATTCCATTGCTAAATTGTCAATATTGGTTATCTCCAATAAGACCCTTGATCCTTTCACGTTAGCTGTTGCGTAAACAAATGTATTCCTAGGGAATCGCCTACCCTTGTAATAGATATCATCCTTTAAGATTAGGGTAACACGGTTACCAGGTAAAATAAACTGGTCACGGTAAATTGCTGCATCGAATGCTATTGCATTTGTCTTGGAGTCGGTGGATGGTTCTGTATAAGGAGCGGAATAATCCTGACTACGGGCAAGCCTTTGATCCCTTGCTTGCATCAATAGATTTCTGTATTCCAGTTTTTTTTGTGCATCCGAGGTTTTGGAAGTGTACTCGGGAATAATTGTTTCGGGATATGAAGTGTCCTTGACACTCCTACTGCTACTGTTTTCCTTTTCATCCAAAGAAAAGTTATTGAGTTCCTCTAAAATACGTTCTAAGGAATCATTCTCATTCTTGGTTTCTAAAATGCTCTTGAAGAGTCCTTTTGACCTCAATTGATCAAGTGAATCTTGTTGTATCTTTTTGTAAATATCGTTAGGTTTCGTAGCATCGAGTTGTTTGTTCTGGTCCGGCAAATTATTGTTGTACGCATCGTCACTGTTACTTTTTTGCTTGTCCTTGTCCATAGTACTGATACTGGTCATTACAAAGAATACTGCCAGAAGAACTATAATAGGGGCAAAGAAAGCGAACAGTCTATGCCGTTTTATCCAAAGATTGAATTGGTCAATTTTGCGATTCATAGGTTCGTAATTACAAATCTTGGTTGTTTAAAACGTCGAACTTTATAATCTTAAGTCCGTTCAAATTATTTGGAGTTGAGTTGGTCTCTACCAAGTACCCTTTGGTTATCATATTCCGATATTCCACATTGCCACTCTTTAAAATCCTTTGTTTTCCAACGAATCGAAATGGAAATGGATATTCGGAGTAATCCACGAAAATTGAATCCTTTTCTATCTCTATCGAATAGCCACTTTTGGCGATATCCTCGTAATAGTTTTGATCGATCAAACGATTGTACAGCCTTTGTACCGAATGATCGGCCATATACAGCGCCTTATCTTCGATATTTCTCTTGATATGGCGTAAATCGGGTTCCAACGCAAAAAACAATTCATGGAAATTGGCAATATGGCCTTCACATAAAATATCTATTGCCCGCTTGTAGTCCTTTATCCTGACGGCAGCCAGCTTCTGGCCGTTATCGAGCAGATAGAAATTGTTTTTGGCGCTCTCGTTCGTCTTGTAGGTATAAAAGATATTGAGGATAGTGGTTACGAACGTGAGAATTAAAGATACATATAGCACTTTATTACTCCTACTACCAATCTTGCTTAAATCGTTGAAAATCTTATAATTACCGTCCATCTGTTTTTTTGATATCGTTTAAAGTCAATTTTTATCGTTAAACCGCTTATTGTATTAAGGTTCTTACTCCCTTTGTAGCTCCTCCCGTGTTTGCATCAACTGTCGTTTGTACTACTTTTTTCACATAGTGTTTTGCCTGATCCTTCAAATGGCCGGCACTAACGCTCATTCCCTGGACGATGAAGTTGGATAATATTGGGGCCTTTAGATAAACAAAAACGTTCATCAACATCAATAAACCACAGGTGAGCACTAAACCTAAGTTCGCATCTCTTTCTGATAGTAGTGAGTCTATGAGCTTATCCAACACGTGCAACATGAAGTTATCGATAAGGTGAAGCATAGGTATCCATAGGCAGACACTCATGAATTTTTGTAGCCATGCCTTCCACATACCTGAAAATACAGGGATGAAGGATAACCCTATATTTAATGGCCCAAATATTATCAACACGAACAAATAGACTACGGACATTGCTTTTATTCCCACGAATACAACGGCGGAAATAACGGATGCAATGGCAGTAACACCGGAAGTGAAAGCCCCGAGAACAAGTACTTGTATAGCCTCCGGATCTCCTTGTAAAAGTACCCAGGAAACTCCAAAATCTACCATAGCTGTTGTCTGGGCCACCAAAATTTTAATATGGAGGACGTCCCATGAAATATCATTAGCCTTTAGGGACATTCCAATTCCTTGGTAGAATTCAAGAATGGTTCTTGTGAGGGCCCGATAATTAAAAAGGACAAAGGCCAATGGCATCCATTTGAGATGTTCGAAAATATCAGCTCGCTTATCCTTATTGAGAAACACTAGAATGGCAAAAACCGAGATACCAATACATGCGAAAACCTGACCGATTTCTATCATCGGGTCTACAATTTCGTAGGCATCCAAAATATATTGATCAAAAAGTTCATTGACCGATTCCCGTATTCCTTTGTCAGTGATGTTCATACCATGATTAGTTTTTATTCATATTGATCAGTGTGCGGCGAGATTCTCGGAGGGAATTGATTTGTGATAGTTTATGATTGTAAACAATTAGGTTGTCCAAAATGGTTTCCAGTTTGAGGTTAATGGCTTCGACCTTCTTTAGCCGTTCCTCGGGCAAAATGATGGCTTTGGTATTTATAATTTCATTGCATTGTTGAAATAGATTTTTAGTCTCCAAAAGAGCATTGGTGGCATAACCAATAAATTCATCGATTTCCTTTCGCTCCAAATATTCCAATTCTTGGACGGTCTGTTTGGAAGTTCTATATGCTTCGAGAATCTTAGTTTTTAGTTCTATGGCCAAGCTCACATCGGTCGATCCGGTCACATATTTGGGTGCCTGTTTCTTAGCTTCTAGCTCTTCCTTCAGAATTTCTCTGGATTTAGAGGTTTCATTATTGTTTTTCTCCATTAGATTAATCAACTGGGACAAGTTTTTATTTATGGCTTTTAGCTCTAGGTTGACATTCATGAGCTGGCTGTTGACCATCCCAACGCTAGTGTTGGTGGCCACATCTGTAACTGGAATCTGGGAAAAAATTGTTAGGTGGAACATTAGGCTCAGAATTACTGGGGTTAGTTTCATTTTTTTGGTTTTATAGGTTATTGTCAAAGGCATATGCCTTAGCCGTCAACTCCCAATTTTTATGATTTTTATTGTATAGTTGTTTGATCTTGGCACTTTCGGTGGGGTTGGTTTCATAAATACACTTTTCTTCCAAAGATGTTTCCACGCCATACACCTTTACCTTGTCCATCCAACAAAATGCAACCTCACGGAATTTCCTGTCTTTCGGTAGGTCTTTGTTGAGAGAAAGAATGAGTTGTTTCTGTTTTTCACCCAATCCCATTAAGGACTGTATTTTATCAAAGGATCGGGCAAAGTCGCGCATATCCAAAAACACTTTTATATGCGAATTGACCACAATAGCATTTTTGATGATTTCCGAGGATATAAAATCATCAACTTTTTGGGAAATGAAGATTGGCTGGCCGCCCAACTTTCTGGCCATTCTAGACTGGTTGTTAAAGTAGTGTACAAGTTCCGGTCTTACTAGAGCCTTCCAGGCTTCGTCGACGGCCAGTATTTTATTAAAGGATAATTTTGTTGGGTCGTGCATCTTATTGTTGAATATTTCCATAATCATCAAGGCGGTAATAGGAAATAGCAGTTCGTTATCAATCAATTTGCCCAATTTGAAATAAACAATCTTTTCATCACTTAGGCTGGAAATCCGATCGTCCAATTTGTTCAGTAAGCTTCCCCTAGTGCCATTGGCATAGTATTTTTCCAAAAGGAACATGAACACATCAGGATCGAACTTTTCCTTTGGGACTTTTTTAGTTTTAATATAGGTTGCAATGTGGATTTTGCAGTATTCAAAAAAGGTATCGAACTTATAATTTTTGTCTCCATTTTTCCACATCCATTCGTAATAGTCGGTAATCAAAAATTCCAAAACGGTATTTGTTATTTCTGATCCGCCTATATTCCCATCCTGACCAATAATCAATTTTAGAAGGGTTACAAGGTAAACTAGCTTTCCTTGAGCCAACGTTTTGCCCTTGACGTCACTTTCAAGAGAATCATATTTGTCCAATAAAAAGGGGTTGAATGTAAACGGCTTTTCATCATCGTGCTGCAACGTTACACCGCCAAATACTTCAGTAAGTCTATCGTATGAGTTGCCATCTTCCATAATTATGGCCTCCGCGCCCTGTCTTAGTTCGGAAGCAAAATAATGATTGGCTAAATAAGACTTGCCACCACCTGATCCCGAGGCGACCAACATGCCCCGATTGAAAATCCAATCTTTTTTTTCCGGTTCCCTGTACACAGATACTGAAAGCGGTTGACCAGATATTCGGTCAACCAACCGCAATCCATCAACAGCCTTGGTTGCATCTTTATAACCACCTTCAAAATAGAGTAGGGCAGTGGCCATATCACTGGGCATGGGCATGTACATATCGGAAGATATCCCGATTGCGTTTCCGGCTACACCTGCAAAGAAAAGGTTCTTACGGTCTATGGTGTTGTGTTTGGCATTTATCCTTAGTTTTTTGAAAGCGCCTGTAATGGAGTTTTCCATTTGCTTGGGCTGATTCCCTACTTCATCAAAACCAAAAACATTGAGATGGTAAAAAACAGATTCCTTATGATTTTCCAAAATTTCTTTGGTATAATCATAAATCTGGTCCGCATAGATGGCATTGCTGTCATCTTTTTTGCCATTACCGAACCGTAGAAAGCTTTTGGCTTTTTTTCTTAAGCTTGTGAGGACTTTTTCTTGATTTGGAATATAGATATATTGGTTAATAATGTGCTCATGGGGAACTTTGAAACCTAAAGAAAAAAGATTGCCTATAGGAAACCGGTTTTGTCGGGTAGTGAACTTTCCATAAAATTCGTAGGTACCGATATGGTCCTTATTAAACTGGTCCAAGTTTTCAAGGGTAAAAAACTGTCCTTGTTTATTTCCCACATGTATGGTGTTGTTGTCAAAATCTACATCCACCAGATTTGTGTTATTTTCCTTAAGGCCAAAATATTTGGCGTAAAGTCCATTTTGGGAAAATAAGTCGTTGTATTCAAGAATATGCGATGCTATGAGTCCAGAGGAATTAATCAGATTGTTCACGTTCTGTACCTGAGCTTCAAAATCTGCTAGCAAACTACTATTGATGAATTCATCGGGAACGGTTTGGGTCAGATAGAAATCCCGGTTTTTCTCTAAAAAGGAGTTCGCCCGTTTGGAATTGTATTTGATATAGTTTTTTGGAACAACACTGATATATAAATAGTGCGTTCCAACTAAATAGGGGCGACCTTGAAAATGTTTTTCGTTTGCTCTTTCCATCATATCGCCCTGCAGTCTTTCTGATATGGGCGTATAATTTTCCTGTAGGAAGAAATCTTGTCTATGCAAGAGTCTATTTGGGCCTAAAATATTTATGATGTTCAAGAAAAGTTCTTGAAGGGTCCCATAGTCTTTGGTGTCCAATGTGAACACTTCGGGTAGAATAAGCTGTAATGGAATTGTTAAACATCCCCTTTCTTTTGATATTAATGCCTGCCGTTCATATCCGTATATAGGGAATGCATCCCAAAGAGCTACCTGTTTTTCCATAACAATAGATTTTTATAGTCATTGCCTATTTTGATGGAATCAGGTTTGGAAGTATCGGCAAGTTTTTTGACAAAGCCATTGGCGCCATAGGTCCTAGAGTAAAACAGCAAGATCATGAATACGACGACAATTGCTATACCAGTAATTAGCAAGGCCAACAACATAGAAATAAAGGTGGATAGAATAAGACCAGTTATAATGGCTGCTGTACCAAGGTATATACAGTAATAAATGTATTTCGCATTGAGACCTTTGTAATAGACATCTTTTTGCAGCCCTTTCTTTATAGGAATGTGGCAGTTTTCCATAATACGGGAAATTTAGATATTAGCTATTTCCTCACCTATGGCGATCAGGGCAAAAAAAATGGCGATACCAATAATAATCTTGCCCAATTTATTGGCGAGGTCCGTCTGCTGATCTCGAATATAGAGATAGGTCAAACCGGTTATGGCAATGGCCACACCAGCAATAACCTTAATAATATCGACAATTTCCCTGGAGAGGTTTTTCGAATCGTTCTTGAAATCCTGTGCTTCCTGAAGCAGTTGATCGAATTGACCATAGGAGCACACGGTTATGGATAACAGAATTAAAAAAAGAAGAAATGTTTCAATTCTCGGATTCCGGCGGTATTTCATTGGCCGTATCCTTGTTGCGGATGACTTTGAGTTTTTCATGCTTTTTGCGAGTTATGGAATTTGAATCATCTTCAAATGAAACCTCTCTAAAAGCTTCCAAAAGTTTAGAAGTGTCTTCTACTTCGTTTATCTGGTCGAGTACAGCGTTTAAATCGGTTTTATAATTATCTGATTTATATACAAATTTATCATTTAAACGCAAATAATCTAATTTTTTTGAATGTTTTTTTGTCTTTGTGCTTTTTTTGGATAATAGCACCCACATGATATACCCGTACCAAACAAGGGCAAGACCGAACAATATGTACCAGTAACTGCTCAAATTTCAGTTTTATTTTTGCTCAATGAGCGCAATTAATTTTTCATAATTTCTATTCGTAAAATCCAGCAAAACCTTTCGAATCAAATCGTTCCTTGAGGTCTTGACACCCATTTTATAGGAGATACCCATTGCCAGTTTTTCGTATTTCATTGCACAATCGCTGTTGATGGTCATAAAAAAGGTTTCTTTTTTATTTTTCAATTTATCGGTTTGCAATAACACATCCAACTGTTTTCCGATATTATGGTTATTTTCAGAAGGACTCCCTTCCTTCAGTTTACTATTTTTCTCCAACTTGTTGATAGCATCCTCCTTTCTAACGTTGAGGGAAGTGGTTTGTTGTTTTAGGTCCAACCGATCTAGTTTGAGCTGTTCTAGCGTGCTTGATGTCTCCTGGTTTTTATTTGCCATTTGCTCGAGCAGATCAAGTGTGGTGATTTTTTTCTGTTTTCCCATTGAAATCTAGTTTATAAATTCGATAACTGTTCTAATTCTTCGAGGAATTTTTTAATATCCATATCCCCTTCTTCCTTATTTTCGGGAATAGGGTAGAGGGTATTCCTATATTGTTCCTTGTAAATAGTCCTGTCCTTGACCACGCTTTGCATTATAGGGATGCCGGCTTTTTCGAACTGTTGGCGGAGCAGTGAAAACTTGTTTTTCCTTACCAATTTAAATTTGTTGAAAAATAAGTTGACACTTTTGAGTACACGCTCATTATTGTCCAGAAAGTTGTTCTTTAAGGTAAAATAGAAATTAGAGGTGCTGTCTATCTCCAATTCGTCGTGGCTAAATGGGATGAAAATATGTTCCACATATAATAGGCCCTTAACCATTTCTACGTTAAGACTCCCAGGGAGGTCCAGAATAATATAATCTATAAGACCGTAATATTTCATAATTGTGTCTTGGATAGATCCCACTGTTACCCGTTCTATAGTGTAAGGCTCCAATTCCTTAATTTCCGAAGCATCCAAGAAACTAAGTTCACGCTGTCTTTTTTTATAGATGGAATACTGTGGATTGTCCCCGTCCAGGAGCACTACCTTTTTTCCTTTTGCATAATGAAGATTGGAGGCCAGGATAAGGTTTAAGGTCGTTTTTCCGATACCACCTTTTTCACCTACGATACTTATAATTTTTGTTTCCATGATATAGAAGTTAATTTTGATATATTCATATATTATCGAGTCGTTATAAGTATATATTGGAATATGAATATATTTTTATATGGACATATGTGCCTACAAATATATTTGAATATATAGCTATATTTATATTTAAATATATGGATATAATTATTTAGTAATCAGGTTTTTAGAGTAAATATTTTAATGTAATAACATATAAAACCATATCAAAACAGATGGGTACAGCGGGAGGTTCCATATGGTTTTATGCTCTGGTTTTTGATTAGAAATTTTTGGGTTTTTACTAATCATGAAGAGAATATTATTACCATTTTTTACGCGTGCATAGGGTATTAGTTTTCTTTTCATCACCTCAATACGGTTTTTACCTCTATTAAGTTTATGAATGGACGGGATTTAGTATAATGTTGGTTTCAGTATAGTTCCAAATCCCTCCGGAAGTCGAGCAACCCTTCCACTACAATCCTCCCCATGCGGACACGCTTCGCCGGTCCACACTGGAAGTCTTTCCGTTCCAGTTTTGCTCGACACCCTCGGTACCGCGCAAAAGTACAAGCGCCCAAAAAGTCGCTTGACCTTTCTTCGCCCGACCCACAAAAAATAGTTGTATTTCATTGTTTCTCAACATTTCCAATGCATCAAATAAGACCATATAATTCTTATGCCTGTACCCATTTATATCCATATGGCATGATATGTATTATAGGTGTAAAATACTGATTATTAGATTGTTGTAATCAATTTTATTCTACTATATTTATCCGTGTAGACGGATAGCAAGTTATGTTTTAAGCATCTTAAAACGCCTACTTCTGACGAAGTGAAAACTGATAATATAGAGGGAGAAAATGGCAATCAACAAAGGCGGGAGAAAACGTTTGGGGGACAGGAAGCGGGAGCATGCCATAACGCTTAGGTTCAATGGCCGGGAACTTGAAAAAGTAAAGACTATCCTGGAATCCTATAATCTTGATTTTGCTAAAAGGGGAACGGTGGGTCCATTTTTGAGAAAGCTTATCCTAAACAGGGAAACGATAAAAGAGAAAAGGGTTCCAGATGATATATCGAACCTCAATTACCAATTGAACAAAATAGGAGCCAACATCAACCAACTGGTAAAGGTGGCCAACTACAAGAATATGCGAAGCCCCAACTCGAACCTGGAACGGGAGATGGAAAAAGCCAGCGAACTGATGCTCGAACTTATAGAAACGATCAACAACGGAAGTTAAAATGATAGCAAGGATACTATATCGGAATAATGTGCAGGGGGTAATGAATTATGTATTGGGCAAGGCCGATAGCACCATACTCGGCTTCCAGAACACCTATTCGGATACCGATACCAACACAGCATTTTTCGGTAGGGTCCTTTACTATCTCGGCAATCGGCACGATTCTGAAAGACGATATGTACATGCGACTATCAATCTTCCCCGAGGCGAACATTTGGATGACATGGACTTTTTTGAACTGTCCAAAGCGTACATGGAACATATGGGCTATGGAGAACAACCTTATATGGTGGTACGCCACCACGATACCAAGCACGAGCATGTCCACATAGTCTCGACCACCATAAGGGAAGATTGTCTGCAAATAAACCTTTCCAATGATTTCAAAAGGAACGTAGCGACACAGAAATACCTTGAAAAACAGTTTGGGCTCTCCTTATCGCCTGAAACACGACAGGACAGGGAGCTCCCAATTTATCGGATCCCGCAATTCAAGAACGAGGACATCAAGGGGGTCAGGTTCTATATACAGGATATCACAAACAACATGCTCCAGAAGTACAAGGTGCGAAGCTTTAAAGAATTGTCCGAAATATTGAGACCGCACCACATCCAAGTAAGGACGATGGACCACAATGGCAGGATAGGCGTATCGTTTGGCATCGAAGTGGAAGACGGATACAGATCAAGATTTATCAACGGTTCTACCGTACATCCACAACTTAGCGGTCCAAAATTGCAAAAGGTCTTTGAGCGGAACAAGCGTTCCAAACTATTGCCTATGGTACAAAAGCGTTTGGAAAAGCAAATAATGACCACATTTAAATTGTTCGAGAGCATTCACTTTGAAAACTTGCTGGATGTACTTAAATCCTATCAGAATCTGGATTGTGAATTGCATTATGAAAAGAAAAGCCAACTAAGTGACGTTATCATCTATGATAAATCAGGATTTATATGTAGTACTTCGGAAATAGGTTCAGAAATAGATGTCGTAAACCATCCACAGATAAACAATTCCGAGGATGGGGAAACCAGCATAGATGTGGATAGCAACCAGTTTGTTCTTGAAATACAAAAACTAATAAAAAATGCCTTTTATAAGGCCTACTTGGATGCGAATAAACGTGATTTGCTGTTATCGGAATTTGTAACAATAAAAGGCTTTAAAGAGGTGTTGCTATATATAGCTAGTTCGGAACAATATTCTTTTCTAAACCATTATTCGACCAAAAATGGAGGGAGTCCGTTATTGAATTTAGTACAAAAGGAATTTGAGAGCACACGTAGGGAGTTAGGGATAACGGAAGTAAAAAAAGAACTTAAGACGTTGGAAAACAGGGTTTCAATTTTAAAAATGACTTTGGAAGCCAATGTATTCGATACTACAGGGAACAAAAGCACTTTATTTCATTTGTTGCAGGGTTTGGGCCTCAAATATGACAATGGTAGGATTTCTTATATTAACTCCAATATCCATTTCGTTGAGATGCAACTGGACAATTATCATATCCCAAATGAGAATGAGGCCTACATATCCTTTGGGAGTATCAATCAAAATGAAAGGGTACTGGAGACGTTAATGGAAGTAAAGGGGGGCAAGGGTACCGATATAAGCGCCACCGCTTTTTTCCTTCCAATGCTATTGCCCCAACTATACGGTTCACTGACATCGGATTATGGAAAGTGGTATGAAGAACATAGCTTAAAGGCATATCTCCATAAAACGGAACGGCTTCATTTGCATTACGAAAAATCCGCAATCGATTATATAAAACTGTTCAACGCCAAGGGATTTAATTTTAAGCTAATAGGGAATGATATTTCCATCACCTCTATTTATTCAAAACATGGGGTCAGTATTCCGTTAGCATTAAAAACCCAGGCATATCTTAAATCGATCAAGAATTTGGATCAAGTGTTGAACGAGCAACCCAAAGCATTATCCAATATAATGGACGAGGGTAGGGGACAGCTCAAAAATTTATGGCTTTCTTATTTGATAGAAAAAGAATTATACGGTAAAGCTGCTTTTATGATGATCTACGATAAATTACGTCCAAATTTGGATAAGGACGTTATGGAATACCATTTAGAAAAGGGGTTGCGGGAATGGTTACTTCAAGTATCCAAACGAAAGTTAAATTCACAACAGGCAACCATTTTGCGTAGGAGTGCCTTTGCCTTGAGTACCCTTTTAGGAAATAGGTTTTATAAGGACGAAGAAGTATTTAATGGGTTTAAGGACGAGCTTACAGATTATTCTAAACGCAACGGAATTTACCTCTCGTGATTAGTTGATTCAGAAACGGAAAACATTGAAATCATAGCATAGCAAATTAAGTATGTGAGAATATCTTAATTATTGCGATCGAGAGTAGGTTTTACCCTTATAGCATTAACAAAGGTAAATTTTTGTTATATTTACCCTCGTTAATAAAACGCAAGTAATTATTACCCTTATTCAAAATGACAGCATTTAATAGAAATACGCCCTATAATAGTTTACCACTATTACCTCCAAAGACAGCATTGGAAACTACTAAAGTCTTGCGAAAGACCATTGATGCCAGTAGGGCACTGGCACAACTAAATGGTATGTTAACCAATTTACCTAACCCAACGCTGTTTTTGGACACCATTCATTTACAAGAAGCAAAGGCTAGTTCCGAAATAGAGAACATCATAACTACTAATGATGATCTGTACAAATCTATAGTGGCGGACAAAAAGTTTGATAACCCTGCAACAAAAGAGGTGATAAGCTATAAAGAAGCCCTTTGGAATGGACTGCGCGATATAGAAAAACGCCCTTTTATAAGTACAAATTTGTGCATTGAAATTGTTCAAAGTATTAAAAAGAATACTGCAGGCATTAGAACAACACCAGGAACTGCTTTAAAAAATGCCAAAGGTGAAACTATCTACACACCACCTACAGGAGAAAATGTGATACGAGAGAAATTGGCAAATCTAGAAACCTTTATTAATGGTGAAGATGCAATAGATCCATTAATCAAAATGGCTTTAATGCATTATCAATTTGAAGCCATTCACCCCTTCAATGATGGTAATGGGAGAACAGGACGTATTTTATTGTTACTCTACTTAAAACTTGAAAAATTGTTGGATACACCTGCTATTTACTTAAGTGAGTATATTATAAAAAATAAGGCGGACTATTATAACAAATTACGTGAGGTTACCGAAAATAATGCATGGGAATCGTGGATATTATATATGCTCGATATGGTAGAATATACTGCTAAAAAAGGATTACAGCGTTTAAAGGACGTAACCGATTTAATGCAAATAATGACCACTGAAATTAAAGAAACCTTGCCAAAAATATATACTAAAGAGCTTGTAGAAATATTATTTAGATTGCCATATACTAAAAGACAATTTTTGATCGATGCCAAATTAGGAACACCAAAAACTGTTGGTAATTATCTAATAGCATTGGAAGAAGCTGGGTTTTTAGTATCTGAAAAAGTTGGTAAGGAAAAATTATATCTTAACCATAGATTAATGGCTGTTTTAGAGACGTCGTAATTATTACAATATAACTAAACGCCTTTCTTTGAGGATAAGAAACAAAAGGAAAACCTCAAAGTAGTCGTAAAAATGTGACCTTTAGAAAACAGACGGATGGTTGAAACTTTTGCGATTAATAAAACCTAAAAAAAACCAATCAAACCGCTGCAAGGCGTTTTTTTTTATTTCAAAGCGTAATTCTAGCTGCATAAATACATATCATATTACGATGTCTTTTAAAGCTTAATCTTATATATTTATGACCTCAAACATAATGTAAGATGAACAGGATTAAAGTAGTTACGAAAGAAAAAGGAATTAAGAAGGTTTGGCTACCAGAGCAGTACTTAAAGCATATTGAAATATTTGAAATTATGATAAGGTAAAAATTAGCAAAACACGTAATAATAGGAAATGTCAACAAAATTTTTCACAAATAACGAAGAAAATACCGTTTTTCAAAAATTCAAAGGGATTTTAGAAAACATGAAAGATGTTTATGCTTTTCATGCCGTAGCAGGTTATTTCAGGTCTTCTGGATATTTTGCTTTACAAGAATATTTAAAGGACATTAAAGACATAAAAATCTTGGTCGGAATTAACGTTGACCAAATGTTTGCAGAAGCTCAAAGAAAAGGGTTACTATATTTTGGTGATGAAGAAAAGACCAAACAAGAGTTTCTAAAATGGTTTATTCAAGACTTAGAAGAGGCAAAGTATTCCGAGAAAGTCGAGAATGGTGTTTTAGATTTTATTCAAGATTTAATTGATGGACGAATTGAAGTACGAGCTCACAACTCTAAAGCTATTCATGCTAAATTTTATCTGTTTCTTCCAGAAAAGCACACCGAACATTCAGATGGATGGGTATTAATGGGTTCTTCCAATTTAACAGAAGCAGGGCTGGGAATAAAAAAGTCGCCAAATTATGAGTTAAATATTGCATTGAAAGATTATGATGATGTACAATTTACAAAAGGAGAATTTCAGATGTTATGGGATAAATCAACGCTGATACTTCCTTCGGATATTCAGGATTTCAAAAATAAAACACATATCGGTCAAAAATTCACACCATTTGAAATCTATTTGAAATTATTAATTGAATATTTTGGAAAAAATATTGATTACGACCCTGATACCGTCGGTGATTTACCTAAAACTTTCAAAAAGTTGAGTTATCAAATAGATGCGGTTAATGAAGGTTTTCAAATGCTAATGGAACATAATGGTTTCTTTTTAGCGGATGTCGTAGGGCTTGGAAAAACAGTAGTTGCCTCAATGATAGCCAAGAGATTTATAGTAGCAAATGGTTCACTCAATACAAAAATTCTGGTGGTTTATCCACCTGCTTTGGAAAAAAATTGGAAAAGCACATTTAGACAATTTGGTATTGACAGGCATACAAAATTCATAACCAATGGAAGATTAGAAAAATTACTTAAAGAGGAAGATATTAATTATTGGAAAAAAGAAGATTATGATTTAATTCTTGTTGATGAAGCTCATAAATATAGAAATCATACCTCACAAAGCTTTGGCTATTTGCAAAGGATTTGTAAAGCCCCACGAAATGGTGATGGATTAGTCAAAGGAAAGAATAAAAAAATAATTCTCATTTCTGCTACTCCACTAAATAATAGGCCACAAGATTTATATTATCAATTACTTCTTTTTCAAGATGCTCGTAGAAGTACGCTACCTATTACTAACCTTCAATCATTTTTTGGACCAATAATTCGTGAATACCGCGATATAATAAAAGATGAAGATCCAGATATTACGAGAATTCGTGAGTTGTATCAAACAATTAGAGAAAAAATAATCTCCCAAATTACCGTTCGTAGAACACGAAGGGATTTAAAGAACTATCCAAAATATATTGATGATTTAAAAGAGCAAGGAATAGTTTTTCCCGAGATTGCGCCTTTAAAACCGGTAATTTATGATTTAGATGCAAAACTTGGTAAACTATTTTACCAAACAGTTTTTTACCTAACTGACAGCGACAAAATTAATTATTTCAGATACCAAGCAATTGCATATTTGAATGAAGACTTAAGAGAAACTTATTACGATCAGGCGGTTTTGGTTTCTGGAGCTTTAGCGGGTATTATGAAAACCCTTATGATTAAACGGTTAGAAAGTAGTTTTCATTCTTTTAGAATCACATTAAATAATTTATTGGTTTCCTCGGAAAGGATGATTAAAATGTTTGAAAATGATAAAGTTCTTATCGCTCCTGATTTGAATATTAATCAACTCATTGAAAAAGGTTTTTCAATGGAAGAAATAGAAGGCTTAATAGCAGAATTAAGTATTGAAAATCCTAAAAACAACATCTTTAAGGCTGATGATTTTGAGGAGGAATTTTTAATAGGCTTAAAAAAAGATAGAAATTTATTACGCGAATTGTTAGATGATTGGAATAAAGTAAAAGGCGACCCTAAATTAGATAAACTTATTGATGCTTTAGACAACGAATTATTCAACAAAGAAATAAATCCAACCGGACAACTAATAATATTCACAGAAAGTAACGATACCGCAAATTATTTAGCAGAAAAACTTGAAAGCTATGATGATAAAGGTGTACTCAAAATATCCTCAGAAAACAGAAAGAAAATTTTTGAAACTATTCAAAAAAACTTTGATGCTAATTATCCTGGTAAGCGCGAAGATAAATACCAAATACTAATAACAACGGATGTATTGGCGGAAGGTGTGAACTTACACCGTTCAAATGTACTTGTTAATTATGATACACCTTGGAATGCAACAAGGTTAATGCAGCGCACAGGAAGAATAAATAGGATAGGAAGCGTGGCTGGTGTAATTTATAATTATAATTTCTATCCTTCCCCTCATGGCGATCAAGAAATAAAATTGTATCAAAATGCATTAGTTAAGCTACAAGGATTCCATACAGCTTTTGGGGAGGATACTCAAGTATTTACGCACGAAGAGCTACTTGAACAGTTTGAATTGTTTAAAGAAGGAATGCCTGACGAGGAAGATAAACGTTTGCTCTACCTTCGTTTCATACGTGAATTCAAAGACAGCAATCCAAAAGAGTTTAAACGAATTCAAAAATTCCCTTTAAAGGCAAGAACTTCAAGAAACAATGAATTTGCCAAAGACAATGATATAAAAAATTCAACTTTGATTTTCTTGAAATCACCTTATAAAATGGAGTTTTATAAAGTAAATAAAGAGCATATAGTTTTGCCGTTATCCTTTTTGGAGGCTGCAAACCTTTTTGAAGCTAAAGCGAATGAGCTAAGTTTGGATATTCCTACGGAGCATTTTAGTCAAGTGCAAGCTGCCTTAAATGAATTTGATAATGATTTTCTTGGAGCTTCAAATGAGGTAGTAACTACAACCGATAAAGCGGATGCTATTACTGCCCAAGCAAAAAAGTTTTTAAGAGATTTCAAAGCCATTACAAGAAATGCAAATACCAAGAAAGCTGCCGATGCACTTATGGTTTTGATAGACAAAGGAACATTTACTCCTCTACCAAATGAAATACGAAAGTTAAAAAGACAAATTGATAAAAAGACATTTACTTATGGACAAGCGGATAATTTGATTATTGGAATAGCAGAAAAATATGATGCCTTTGATAATGATCTAGAAAAAGAGGATTTTGAAGTGGAAATAGAATTAAATATCTCACCAGAAATAGTGATAACAGAAACATTTAAGCAGTAATGGAGAAAGCACAATTACATAAAATTTTTAGTAATTCATTTAACAATAGTGATTGGCTTAATGTTCTTCAAAATGTGTTTGGAGCCAAACAATTATTTTCACAGCCCAAAGAGATATTATTGCCAAGTAACGACAAAGCAAAAGCAGCTTTTGAATTAGGGAGCTTTACTACCACTGATGACCGGATTATTGGATTATACAGAATAGAATTAAACCCTGATGTTTGGCTTGAGCGAAACAAAGTGGGCTTACGTGAATTACTACGTAATATTTATAAATATGACGTGGATGGAGCAATCATTGTCTTTAATCAAGATAAAAAATGGCGCTTATCTTTTGTGTCGGAGATTAAAGTATTAAATGAGGAAGGAGAAGTCATTGAACAGGCTACCGAACCAAAACGATACACCTACTTACTTGGACAAGAAGAAAAAGTAAAAACACCTTCTGAAAGATTAAATAAACTGGCTGGAAAACCACTTGCTTTAAACGATTTACTGGAAGCCTTTAGCGTAGAAGCTCTCAACGAAGAGTTTTACAAGATTGTCGCCGAATATTTTTACCAACTCATTGGTGGTAAAGTAGGCAAAGGCAAAGATTACGGAAAAGGAATTTTACAATTACCTAGCTTACCCAAAGAAAATCACCAAGTATATCAAGAATTTACAGTAAGGCTAATTGGTAGAACTGTTTTTTGTTGGTTTTTGAAAATGAAAAAAGGTGATAATAAAGAATCTCTATTGCCTGAAAAACTTCTTTCATCTAAAGCGGTTAAAGACAATACTGGTTATTACCATTCTGTGTTGGAACGTTTATTTTTCCAAACCCTAAATACTCGAATGAATAAACGAGTCGATAATTTACCAGATGGTTGTGAACAGATTCCTTTTCTGAATGGCGGATTGTTTGAGCCAGGGAATGATGATTTTTACAATGCCAATAGCTTTACTGGGTTATCTGAAAATTTAAATACATTAAAAATTGATGATAAGTGGTTTCTCAATTTTTTTCAAGAATTAGAGAAATACAATTTTACTATTGATGAAAACTCGGTAACTGATGTTGAAGTAAGTGTAGACCCTGAAATGCTAGGACGTATTTTTGAAAATCTATTGGCGGAGATTGACCCTGACAGTGGTGAAACCGCCAGAAAAGCAACAGGGAGTTTTTACACTCCAAGGGAAATTGTAGATTATATGGCAACGGAAAGTTTGGTACAATATGTTCACAATAAAACAGATTTATCGCCCGAACAACTCCGCCCCATTTTTAAAATGACAGAGCAGGAACAGCGAAGGTTTTCTACTGTTGAACTGGAAAGTATTTTAGATGCAATAGACAAAGTGAGAATATTAGACCCTGCTTGTGGTTCTGGAGCTTTCCCAATGGGTATATTACAGAAAATTGTAATGGTGCTTCAAAAGCTAGACCCGGAATCGGAATGGTGGAAAAAAAGACAACTTAAGCGAATTAGTAACCCCATTGTAAAAAAAGCATTGCGTGAGAAACTAGATTCTTCGAGCGTTGAGTATGCTCGTAAAATTGGCATTATTCAAAATTCTTTGTATGGTGTAGATATACAACCTATAGCAGCTGAAATATCCAAGCTGCGTTGCTTTCTAACCCTCATTGTGGATGAAAATATAGATGACGATAAGGAAAATAGAGGGATTGAACCTTTACCTAACCTAGAATTCAAGTTTGTAACCGCAAACACCCTATTAAAGCTTCCTGAACAAAAAGAACAAAGGACAATGTTCGATAACTTTGAGGAAATGCAATTGCTTAAAGAATTACGTGAAGAGTATTTACAGAGCTCTGGCAAAAAGAAAGAAAAGATTAAAGAGCGATTTATTAAAGTGCAGACCAAGATGTTTAAAAATGAGATGCATTTGTTTTCTGATACCCAAAGTAGAGCGTATAAATTGAGTTCATGGAATCCGTTTAGCCACGATAAAGCCAATTGGTTCGATCCTCAATGGATGTATGGTGTAGATAATTTTGATGTGATAATTGGCAACCCACCATATATTAAGGAATACACAAATAAAGATGCTTTTGATGGGATTAGAGGAGAAAAATATTATCAGGGTAAAATGGATATTTGGTATTATTTTGCTTGCCATTTATTAGATATGTTACCAAAAGATGGAAATCTGGCCTTCATAGCTACAAATAATTGGGTTACTAATTCAGGAGCCTCAAAATTTAGAAATAAAATCGCAGAAGATGGAAAAATTATTCAATTAATTGATTTCGGTAATACAAAAGTATTTTCAAGTGCAGGTATACAAACTATGATTCTAATTGCAGAAAAAGACTGTGCCGATGATGATTATGAATTTGAGTATAAAAAAATCGATTCAGATTCTGCCACATTAGCTGATTCTTTTAATATGCTAAAAGGTTTAGAGAGTCCGAAGTATACTATAGCAAGACCCACTTTTAATCGATCTGAATTTCTTGATAAATCATTTTTATTTAATAGTTCAGAAAAAGACTTATTGTTAGATATAATAAAATCTAAACAAAATTTTAAACTGGACGCAAAAAAAGAGGTTGCGCAAGGAATAGTACCTCCTCAAGATTTTCTTAATAAGAAAAATCAACAAATTTTAGGAAAAGGACATAAGATAGGAGAGGGGATTTTTATACTTAACGAAGATGAATTAAATAATCTTGGTCTTACAAATCATGAATTAGATTTAATTAAACCTTTTTATTCAACAAATAGATTGAATCGGTTTTATGGTAATCAAGAAAATAAAAATTGGATAATTTATACAGATTCAAGTTTTAAATACTCAAAAAATATAAAATCTTATCCGAATATTAAAAATCATTTAGATAAATATTCTGAAATAATTACCTCCTCAAATAGGCCATACGGTTTACATAGAGCAAGAATTGAAAATTTTTTTCTTGGTGAGAAGATTATTTCATTAAGAAAATGCAGCGATAGACCAACTTTTACTTTCACAGAATTTGACTGTTATGTTTCTCAAACCCATTTTGTTATAAAAACGAATAGAATAAACCAGAAATATCTTACAGCACTCCTTAATTCTAGCCTGATTGAATTTTGGTTAAGGTACAGAGGGAAAATGCAAGGCTTCAATTTTCAAGTCGATAAAGAGCCATTGTTAGACATTCCTATATTCAATCCAGAATCAACAGAAATATTTTCAATACTTGTTGATTATATAATTCAGGTTAAAAGATTAGAGAAAGAACAAATTAACTCTCACGTACCCAATTCACATTTAGCTGAACAGTTTGAGGAGATAATAGATGCCATGGTGATGGAGCTTTATTTTAAACAGGATTTTAAAAATGTAGGAATTGAGTTTATAAAATATGTCGAGCGAGACTTTAAACCTATTGAACATTTAAAAAACCACGATGAGAAGATAAAAGTTATTCATGAAACTTATCAAAAGTTAAGACAAAAGGATAATGAAATACGTAACAATCTAAAGTTAATGGATATTAAACTGGCAGATATTGTAATGCCCATTAAAACTGCCAAGTAATGCATAAGATAAAGGAAATCAAACTAAAAAATTTCAAATTCTTTTATGGTGAGAAGTCTATTCAATTTGACCGAAAACACGTGTTACTTTATGGGGAAAATGGGAGTGGAAAAAGTTCAATTTATTGGGCGCTATATACATTCTTTCAAAGTGTGTTCAAGACCGACCCTCGTCAAGTACAAAAATACTTTTTGCCACCAACAACAAGTTCCGAAAGTATAAAAAACCGTTATGCTAGTGACGCAGAGAACTCTTATATAGAGATTCTTTTTGAAAACGAGCCTTCCGACCCAAGAACGAAAAGAATTTCGAATACCACCGTCAATACTCGTACCGATACTTTTATTGAACAAATCACTCTTTCAAGTGACCTTATTGATTATAAATCCATTTTCAATATTTACAATTTTACAAATAGAGAACGTGTTAAACTTTTTAAATATTTTGAAAGAAACTTAATGCCGTTTATCAATTTACGAACTCCACTTGTCGAGATTGACGGTTCTGTTAGAACTCAAAATCTTAATGTATGGTGGGATTATCTAAAAAAAGGAATAAACCCTTACCCAAATATTGGCGGTAATGGATATAGGGAATTCCAAAGTCTAATAAACCAATTGAATGAGGATTTTGAATTTTATTTGAATAGCATAACAGAGACAGCTAACGAATATCTTTCTGAAAAATTTAAAGAGTCAATTCAAATTTCGTTTGAGTATGAAAAATGTACTTATAATCTACTTACAAATGGAGCTCGTAATCGAAAAACAATAGCTCCAGAAATATATTTGACAGCAACTCTTCTTGATAGTAATTTAGACGAGAATTCAAGTAAATTGGACAGAGTGCATACCTTTTTGAATGAAGCAAAACTATCATCCATTGCATTAGCGATTAGAATGGCGATTTTGAAAGATAAATTTGTAACGGAATCGCCTAAAATATTAATATTGGATGATCTTTTGTTAAGTTTAGATATGGGTAATAGGGAAGCAGTTCTAAACATTGTTTTAGATGAGTATTGCAAAGACTATCAAATAATTTTCCTTACACACGACAAGATTTTTTTTCAAACAGTATTAAGTTATATAAAAACATACCATGCAAATGAGTTGAGATCTACTGGAGAGTTAAATAAGAATTTGTTAGACGAACATTTTAGAGACCACTGGAAAGTCTATGAACTTTATGAATCAAGCCTACCTGATTCTAAAAAAGTTCCTGTTATTATGGAGCACCAATCTCATCTTCAAAAAGCACTTCATTATTTCAACAATAGTGATTCTATAGATTATAATGCATGCGGAAATAATTTAAGAGCTGCACTAGAAGAATTTTTCAGAGATTTTATTCCAAAGAAATTTTTAAGAGATGGTAATAATAATCCAATTGACAAAAATTCACTCACTCTTAACCCATTAATTGAAAGATGTATTTTATTTTTTCAAAATGTAGGATTTGATACTAAACATTTGGATAGAGTAAATAGGTATAGAGAAAGAGCTTTAAATCAAACCTCGCATTATAATCCCCATTCAAATTATTTTAAAAAGGAACTTCAGGAAACATTTGAAATATTAAATTTACTTAAGACCTATAGGAAAGATAAGATGGTCAAGGCGGATGAAATATTAAAATTCTCTGTCAACAGCAATTCTGGAAAATCTTATTCTTTTAACTTTAAGCCTTTAGATGACATCCTTTTATACCTTGAATCAAATAGTAGTGCTGTCTCTTTTTATTGTAATGATGACAAAAGAACTTATGGTTTCGTTGATTTTACAGATACAAGTGGAACTCAACCTTTTAATTTAGTTACAAATAACAAAACATTATTAGAATTCTATACTGAAACAATTGATGAATTGGAAAAAAACATTAAAGAACCTTGTGTTAGGGAAACTGATATCTATGAAATAATAAGGACTTTAGAAGGAAAAAGTTTAAATGAATTGAAAACTTATTAAACCAAAGTGTAATAGTATTCTTATTTTTTTGACCCTACAAACTCATAACTCGTTCAAAAATGAAAAAATATACATCAAAGATAACTTCTAATAGCATTGAGCAAAGCGGACTGCCAAATGGCTACAAGGCTCTAGCCGAATACATCTGGAACGGTTTTGACGCGGAAGCTTCGACTATAGATATTACATATTCAGGTAATGAAATCGGAGCTCTCGATAACTTGTCTATTTCAGATAACGGAGAAGGTATTAATTTTTCTGAATTAGAAGATACTTTCGGAAAGTTTCAAGATTCTAAAAAGAAACATACATTTTCTAAAACAGGTTTTATAAAAGGTAAGAAAGGAAAAGGACGATATTCGTTTACGACCTTCGCAAATCACGCAGTATGGACTACCATATTTAATAATAACGGCAAAAACTTCCAATTTAAAATTCAGATAGATAGGCAAGACAGCGAAAATTATGGAATTCTTGAAGAAAAAAACATAGTCTCAAAAGAAACTGGCACTACCGTGTCATTTGATGGATTCTATGAGCTTTATGGAGATCAATTGGATAATGAGGCTTTTTTAGACTTTTTGGCAGGAGAATTCGGTTGGTTTTTATTTCTAAATAAGGACAAAGATTATCGAATAACCATTAATGGCAATCGTGTTGATTATAATAGGATAATAGCGGATAGCCAAGATTTTGAAACGACCATACTAGACCATAATTATAAAGTTACTTATGTTCGTTGGTCGCAAAAGATTGGTGATAAATACTATAATTACTTCCTTGACGATGAAAAATTAGAACGTCATAGAGTGCATACTTCATTTAATAATGGCGCTATTGATTTTCATCATTCTGTATATATAGAATCAGATTACTTTAATGATTTTAAACCTACTGCTGCGGAATCACTTTCCATTGACAAGAATCAACAAGATGAAGCTTTTAAACTTTTAGTAGCACACCTCAAAACTTTCATCGCAGAAAAGGAAAAAGAGTATATAAAGCTAAACAAAGCAGAAGATTTAATTCAGAAATACCACAAGGATAAAGTCTTTCCTGTTTTCAAGAATAGTGCCTACGAACAATACCGTAAAGCAGACCTTGAAAATGTAGTTAGAGAGCTATATTGTGCGGAGCCTAAAATATTTCACAAATTAAATCCTACTCAAAGTAAAACTTTAGTGGGCTTCTTAAATTTACTATTAGATTCTGATGAAAGAGATAAAATCCTAACTATTATAGATGGAATTGTCAAGTTAACGGAAGATGAAAGAACAGAATTAGCCGAGACGTTGAGTAAAACAAAATTCACCCAAATTTTAAGTTTGATAAAACTTTTAGAAAACAGACATTTGGCAGTAGAAACGTTAAAACTGTTAATCTTCGATTTGCAAAAATTCACTAATGAGCGAGATCATATTCAAAAAGTAATCGAAAGTAATTATTGGCTTTTTGGCGAGAAATATCATCTGGTTTCCGCTGATTCAAACTTCGAAACTACTTTAAGCAATTATCTCAAATTTCTCGAAGAAAACGCCAATAAAAAAGCTGTAATTAGTGAACTCAATCGAGATGAGAAACTAAAAAGGCCAGATATTTTTATTTGTCGTAAATCAGATATTCCAGATCCTAATTCGCATGATGATCTGATTGAAGAGAATATTATTGTTGAGCTAAAACGACCTAGTGTTATTATTGGAAAAGAACAATTTCGTCAAATTGAGGATTATATGAATTTCATTCTTACTGAAGAGCAATTTAATAGTCAATTACGAGAATGGAAATTTATTTTGGTTGGTAAAACAGTTGACCAGTATATAAAAGGGTTATACAAAAGTCAAGAAGTTAAAGGCAAAAGGTTTTTAGTTCACTCAATAGAAAGATGTGAAATTTACGCAATGACGTGGGACGATTTATTCAAACAATATAAGAATAGACATAGAAATTTAGTTGACAAACTAGAATTCAAAGACACAGTAAAAGAAGAGCTAATTTCTAAAGGAATCAATTTTGATAAAGAGCTATCTTCTAATCTGACAGAGTTTATCACATAAAAATTTAGAGCGTTTAAGATTGATTTCAAAAGAAGTAATAGGGCAGTTTTCAAGTAACATCAGGTTTAAAGAAATCTGTATGGGATTACTGTCTAGATATTATAATTGGGATACGGAACAAATCATTGAATTTAAAGACATTATCAAATATAATGAGATGATGTTTATGAAAAATATTAATGTCAAATGGTCATTAGATCTAATTGAGTCTCTAAAAGATAGAATAGATTGGGGTAGTTTTTACAACGTAAATGGTATTGATTTGGATCTTCCATTCTTTAAAAAATACAAAAATAATATTGTATTTAAATCAATTTATTTAAACAAGAACATAGACTGGTCTAATCAACTTCTAGATACATACCAAGATTACTGGAATTGGGATGATTTAATGATGTGTCCAATTGTGGCTCAGGTAAGAAATATTAAAAAATATGAAGATAAATATGATTGGGATAAGTTTTCATCAAATGGGTGGATGAAGAGTTTATTATACAAAATGCCATTCCTGAAGATTGGTATCAATTGTCTTTTAATGAAAAATTTAATTGGAACTTTGACTTCCTAATTAATAATTTAGATAATATAGGTTCTAATTATGCCTTAAGTAAAAACAAACGTTTATTTGATTTAATATTTGGTGAAGCTACAAAAGAAGATACTAATACTTTATTGAAGAACTATTAAAAAATTTATTTAAAAATTAGCAATTTTATCTAATTCTTGCACGCTAATGGAACAACTGAAGATGAAATTAGTGATTCTGGCTGTTCAATTACATCTCAAAAGAAATACCTAATTCTATTTGAATGGAGTGTATTGTTGTGTGTCAATATCATAATCAGCTGATTATTATCAGTTGACATCGAGGAGAAAGAAGGATTTTCAACCCTTTTCTCACACTATTAACCTATCTAATTTTAAATCTTCTTCTTAAACTCCGTCAGGGCGGTGACAATGGCAGATTCCAAATCCTTGTATTCCTCTTGAACATCGGTCTGGTATACCACATTCTCCCCAATATTGTCCTTAGGAATAAACTCGTTATCCTCTGTGAGAATCCATGCTGGATTATATCCTAGTGAGTAATAATATAAAACCAATTTTATAGTAGTTAGAGATATGGCCCCACGTTCTACATTGACCAAGGTATTATAGTCCATATCAAAACGTTCGGTAATCGATTTAATAGAAAACTCGCTTGAACGTTTATTGCCGGTATCCTTTTCGATCAGTTCTTCTCGAATCATCCTTAAACGTTCGCTGATGTATGCGAAATCCTCAGTAGAGGCTCTCATCATCTCGTCATTATCTTTCATATTTTTAATTTTAAATATAGATTAATCCTTATACATTTCTATAGGATAGCTGGACAATAAGGTTTCCAAACTTTCCAAAGAATCAGTAAATACGTCTGTTTGGTTAACCGCTGACATGCTCTCAAAAGTAGGTGTTTCATATTGCCTACGAAAGGCATCTGCCAACTCCCTACTGGATTTACTGCGGTATTTCTTCATAAAATCTTTTGCAATGACCTCGTCCTTTTCCAGGGATGCCGCCACTTTATCGCCAATTTTGAGTTCGTCAAAAATAGCCAACTTTGGTTTATTTCCAGTACAATGAACGTATTCCCGTTCAACAAGCTCATTGATATCTTTGATCACCTTTAAAAAATTAGCGTCCAGAATCCTATCTATTTCCTTGTCTATATACATGCGATCTACCAGATTGGCAATATAATGCTGTATATTTTCTGTATGGTCGGATTGATTCTTTGTCAATTCCTCCAACTTTTGTAGATGGTCGAACAATTTTAGCTCATGGGCCAACGGGACAAATTGCATTTGCTTAATATGATTATCGTATTGATCTGCTGCAAACTTCTTAATGTAAGTCGTATAAAAGTGCAAATAATTCGTTTGACCAAAATCGAGGTTCCGTACAACATCAAAAAAGTTAAGGCTGTGAATCAGATTCATCTTCGAATCCACTAGTACTTGATGATTTTCACTTTTAAATTTGGTACGCACGGGCATTTCGTATTTCCCTTGTATCTTTTTAGATTCCATATTCGGTTTTAACAACCCAAAGCACAGTTTTTGTTCAATAGGGTTTTCAAAGGTGTCGGCTACAATGCCCCCAAAATAACCTGTAGACATACTGGTAATCTTGCTTTTTGGCAACAATTCTGAAAGAATGGTACTGAAATTGACTGTGGTATCGTTATTGGATATTGCCTTGCTTTTTTTTCCTTGATGGATGCGTCCGAATATCTCACTGATCCTTCGGGCCGTTTCCCCTTTTGCAGCTCCACTGAACACATTGGAGCAGTTGTCAAAGATGACCTCTGCCAGTTCCCGGCCATAGTCGGCTATCAATTGTGTAATGCTCTGTATCCCCAATACCGTGGCAACATAATGGGACCTTCCGGTATCGATTATCTTGCGAAGTCCCATAATGAAAACGGTTGGGAGTTCATCCAGGATAAGACCCAAAGGCCTACAGCCAGGTTTATTTACCACTTGCAAAACCTTATTAATATAGAGTCCTATTGGAGCGGCATAGATTTCAGAACGGTCCGGATTATTTTGAATACAGACTATTTTAGGTTTTTGCGGGTTATTGATGTCCAAACGAAAATCGTTGCCTGTCATGATATAATAGATTTCCTTGCTGGCCAGCATGGAAAGTGATATTTGGGCGCTTGCGGTCTGACCGGCCAACTGCTGGCCCGCTTGCCGCTCCATGGCATCCTTGAACGGAATCATCAGACTGCGGACTTCTACTTCCCTCATCATAATTTCCAACAAGTATTCAATGTTTATTGTAGATAACGTTATGACATGTGGCAAAGTGCAGATATTCTCACCCGTCTCCTCGGATTTTTTCTTCAAGTACCAGATCAGCCCCGAAACAAAACTAATGGCACTTTTTGAAAAAAAATCACTGCGCTTTATCCAATCTTTGTTCAGATTTTTCATGATAATTGTAGCAGCATCTGCGGCATCGGTCTGGTTTCGCATTAAATATGGGTCGATAGGGTTACAGCGATGCGATTTTTCTATATTGTCAAAACTCAAGGTATAAAACTCGGGTAGTTTGGATTTTTCTTGAACATCGTTTGTGCGCTCCTTTTTTCTGCGCCAATAGTTGTAGGCCACCTTACTAAGCGTATCGAACTTAAAATCATAAATCAATAGCGTAAAGTTCTTTTCTATCATTTGCTCTATAATCTCTTCGATCAGCGCGAAGGATTTTCCACTACCTGGTGTACCTATAACCAATAAGGCCCGGAACAAGTTGACAAAATTTATCCACCCTTTCCTTAGTTGCCCTTGGTAATGGTATTCATAGGGAATGTTTACGGAATACTCTGTATCTATGAATTCTTCCATCTGCTGAAATGTTTCGTTCCGATCGTTAAAAGGGTCATCCTCGGCATCATTGACAAAGTCCATCACTTGGAAAATATGTACCGAACCAGAAACAGAAAACAGGAAACCGATATTATATAAAATCAAAGAGCACCAGAGCAAACTGATTTGGGAAGGTTTAAAATATCCTGTTATAAATAACAGTACACAGCCAATTCCAAAATACGTTAGGCCGGTCAAAAATGATTTGTCCTCTTTTTTTCTGGGATTATATAGCATGACCGAACCTAAAATGAACATCAATAACATTGTTCTTCCGGGTAAGGGCTCTTGCAAAGGCTTAAATCGAATAAGGAAATCATGTATGATTTGTGAAAGTTGTGAATCACATTCCAGATATTGCACGATCGGGTAATAGGAAATAAAGCCTATAATAGCAAAAAAGGTTACCGAAAGTAGCATGGCCGAGAATGCCAGATTCTTGTCGTTCATAATGTAATCAGAGTGTTAGAGAAACTTACCTAGTACAGATTGTCCTTTAATTCTTCTGATAAGGGGTCCATGAGTATCATTCTATCAAGTTTTGTAAGTTATTGTTATTCTTTATTTCCCATTTCTTTTTTTCAGGAGTAAGGGGAGCATTTTTCTTTAAATGCGCCCTGATTTCCGAAAAGGGAATGGTATAGCTAAATTTCAATCCAAAATCGCATTCCACGCTGTTGCTATTTATTGATTTTATGATACCAAGGTTAGGTGCGCCTTCAGGCCCTTTGGTTGTTTTCAATTCAATTTGATCACCGATGACCATAACATCTGCGCTTACAGTCTCCATTTTGACATATTTGGCCTTCTTGGAGTCCCTAAGGTCATCATTCCAATCCTTGCCTTTTGATTTATGGATAGTTGCCTTAAACGGTAGATAAAGTTCGTTAATGGTCTCTAACAGGCTTTTGAAGAGATTTTTTTCTCCGTCAATATGAATGGTATTAAAAACTTCTGCTAAGGAAAATTCCAATATAATCCTGTCCGTAGATCTTACCCATTCGATAGAATTCGACATAAGTTTATCCCATCCTAGTTGGGACGTTAAGTTTTCCTCCAGCAAGGTGATATGATTGGTCAATTGAACCCCGACTTCTGAGGTGTTGTTAATGGTTAGCCTTACATTTCCGTGGCTATATGAACTTTCCAAATATACATTTGGATTAAAACGGTTGATAAGGCTGCTAAACAACTTTAGGTCAAACTCGAAACCTTTGATATCATTGTCCATTATGGATATCATGGATACACTGTTTGTCTTAAGGTAAGGTTCGGTTAGTTGACCGAAGAAATCTAACTTTTTTTGATACACGTTGCCACTAAAGGATACATAAAAATTATCTGGACTACCATGTAGTTCATGGTAGGAGAGGAGGTCTATGCCACTTTCCCCGACTACAATTTTTGAAGGATGCTTGATGGGACTTGAATGAAATAGAAAATGATCCTTTTGGTTCAGTACGAGGCGAAACTTTTTAATTTTATTGTCTCTACTGCTCTTATATGTTTTATTGTAGAGGATATAATTTTGGGGATAGCCTTCCAAATCGTACTTTGGAAAAGCAATATTGGATATTTTATTGCCCTTATCCCGTATGGAATAGGCATTGAGCAGTCGCCCCTTAAATAATGGATCGTTAATTGTGGTCTTTGATATACAACGCTGCTGCCTTAGATAATTGGAGTTCCGCAATGGAACGATTTTGAAATTTTCCTCCAAGGATTTCCTTACGGCCTTGAAACTTCGAACTTCCATAGGTGTATTTTCCATATAATCAAGCCCATTCACGATTTCGAGACCGGCTTGCACGGCCTGGTAAAAATTCGCGTTCCTCCGCATCAAAAACCCAAAGAAAAGGCCTTTGTCCTGGGAATCGTTTCGGTTAAAATAGGTTACCGGCTCTCTTGCCATTTGTAGAACAATGCGGTCTCTGTCATTCTTGAATTCCATGGAACCTGCACTTTTCTTAATCAATTTGTATCCATTTTGATATAAGTACGTCGGAAAATTGGCCTCAGTATTGATTTTTGAAATCAATCTTTTATAATATTCAGGGTCATCTATGTAGTTAGGACTTTGCATAGGAAGGATGTAAAATGGCCGACATGCTTGGCGTGTCAGCCATTTGCTTGAATTAGTATAAACTGAGTTACATGCTTATGGCGTTTTTAGGCTGTTTCTTTTTTTTTTCGCCGTCAATGGTTTTGTTCTCCTTGACCTCTTTATCCAAAAAATTAGTTTTGTCCAAATTTTTGTAAAGAAAACGTTGGTTTTTAGCATTCCATCGAACCATATAGGTCAAAGGTCCTTTTTGTGTCTTTCGAATGGTGATCTTCACTTCTTCCCCTTTGTTCAAATTGTCTGCCTGTTGTTTGGTCAATATTTGGCCCAGAACATACATATTTGCAGACACAGCCGATTTTGTACGGATATCGTTCAGTTTTGGCTCGTAATAGGCCAGTTTTTGGAAGGTATCGCCGCTCAAGGATGTTCCTGTGAACTGAACGGTCTTGCCTTCTTGTACAATGGCATGGTATTCATCCTTGGTAAATTGATATTGAAAGGCATTGGCATCTTCAAGTTTAATCTGTTCCTTACGTTTGATCTGTACATCCAATCTGGATCCGTAAGTGGAGTTATATAGCATTTGGACCATCTTGACCGTTTCCTTTAATTTGCCATCATTGATGTATGTTGTCTCGATCAACTGCTCCCTACCTTCTAGAATCGACTCTTGAATGTTGGGTTCCAACTTCTCAAAACTTATGTAAGCGCCTTCCAAACGTCTTTTTACATCGGCCTCGGCAAATTGTTGGTCCTTGTTTTTTTGGACTTCCACATTTCTGCTGTCCTTCAACATTTCAAAGGATGGATTATTACCTGCTTTTATTTTGAAGGTTTTATCGTCCATAGATATCGCTTCAGCCTTTTGCCAAACTTGATTGACATTAACGAATACTTTTTGAATCGTGTTTTCTAATTGATTTTCCATTTTTGAGTGATTTTTAATTGTTACGGAATTTGAATTTGTTACTTTTGAATAACTTTCGAATCAGGAGTGATTTGTGAGTTACGGAATTTGAAGGAAAGAGGGCGGGAGCGCCCTTTTTCCATTTTATAGGGCAATCCTATATTCATTCAATTGTACCTCCTTCCTTTCATTAACTTGATTTTGAGAATTTTCCCATTCAGTATACCAATTGTCAGACTTTGGCTTTAGAATATCTATTGTCTTGTTCAGATAGTTTTTGTAATACGACCAGACCAATAATTTAATGGCGTTGGATTCAATGGGTAAACGGACTTTAATGTCTTCTTTATCCTTGGAAACAAGAATACTGTATTTGTTCAGCCTGTTTTGGTCGATGATTTTGTTGAAATTCAAAAAGCTTTGGGCCAAGTCTTGGTTAAAGCGTCTGGTATGGTCGTAAAAGCGGGAGAAGGATTTTTCCTTTCCCATGGGGAAGCGTAATAGCATATCCCTATCGGTCAAGGTCAAATTAAAATCGGAATCCTTTGTATATGATATAAAATGGAGATCCCGCAAATAGCCCTCTATTTTTTTATTTCCCGTGAAGCTTAAAAAGAGTTTGTCCACTTTCGTTAGCCTTTGTATCTGGAAAAGTATATCGGTCGTCTGGGAATTTATCGCTCCCAATGCCATGTATACTACATTTTTTAATTGGAATTTTTTATGGAATGCCAAAGCTTCCTTAGGATCTTTAAAAAGAAAAAGGCCCTCTATTCTCTTTGGAATATTGGAGTACCAAAGGGAGTGTTTTATAGCTGACTCTTTATAAGGAACTACTTCTTTGTCCGTATCTAGGAAATATCCGCAGACCTCGTTCTGCAGATTGAACAATGGAAATAGCGGACCACCTTCATGATTTTGGAAAACACGCCCCGAAAAGGGAATAGAGCTTTCCACACCATGATATAGGTCTTTGGAAGTATCTTGGAGTGGTGACCTGTAAGATAGAAAGTGATTATAATCCTTTGGTACTATTTTTAGAGTGGATTCCGAGTTATTGGATATTAGAAGGGTTATGGTTTCCAATACTTTGTTATATAGGCTATCTACCTTATCCCATATCAGTTCCTTGCCGATCCCTTCAACTTTTGATACATGCTCAGTAATCAGGTCGGATGCGGATAGTTTTTCCTGTGGCCGTTGCACCTTATAATAAAAATATCCTTTTTCAGTATTTATGACCACATAGTGCTCACCGCCCTTTTTGAATATATGGTGGGTACTATCGGTGTGTACTAGTTGGAACCCCAAATGTTCAAAGAGTTTTGGAAGGTGTATTAGGTGGTCTTCTATAAGCCAGTTGTTCATCTTGTTTAGAAATATTTGCTTATTTGTATTTAAATAATAACTTTGTGTATAAATACAAATATATGATTTTTTTCGAACCCACAACTTATTGGAGGAAAAAATTGAAAATTACCAAACCGGAAACGGATAAAACCTGGGGTAGGAGAGAGCTAGCTTATTTTCTTTTTCTAATTCTCATGTGCCTGTTCTATATAATATGGCACAGTGCGGATATTTCAACACAACGACTTAAGGACACCGCAATAACAATGGACCTGTATGAAAAACGCCTTCAAATTAATTTAGAATCTACATTAAAGGATTCGGTCCTTGTAGAAAGGGAACGTAATGATTTGCTAATGGCAATTGAAGAACGAATAGTTGCATTTTTATACCAAATTCCTGATTTTTCCTATATTGGTTCTTTAGAGACATACCTAAAATACCGACCTCAGTTGTTAGAGCAATTTCCATCTGCAGTTCCGTTGGAGAAAGGCAATTATTCCATTTCAAGTAACTATGGCATTCGTGTCCATCCAATTTCAGATAAAGAGAAGAAACATCATGGAATCGATTTGGCCACCGCGCGTGGAAAATATGTTTATTCAGCGGCATCAGGTACTATCCTGAATATCCTATATTCCAAAAAAGGCTATGGTACACATATTATTATTAAACATCGCTTCGGTTTTGAAACATTATATGGACACCTGAACAAGGTGCTTGTCCGAAAAGGGCAAATTGTAAAACAACATGAAATCATTGGTACGGTGGGTAGCACTGGAAGCTCCACTGGAAGCCATCTACACTATGAGATACTGAAGAACATGCTACAAATAGACCCAAAACTTTCATTCAATCTAAAGAAGAATATTTATAGCCATTTAATTAAATCAAACACCATCAAAGATGGAGTGGAGTAAAATAAAGTGGTGGATTCAATATTCTAAATTTAAGTATAGTTATACACCTAAAAAAAAGTATTAAGGGGTCTACTCCTAAAATCGTATTTTTTGAATATAAAATAACAGATGTTAGAATCAGATATTACCTAGTGCCCAACTGGTTTTTTTGTAGATAGGGGAAAAACGACTGGACAGCTTCTAAGCAATTTTCAAAGGAGTGGCAAAGGGATTGGTGTATGCCAAAAGTGATTTTAAATATCATGGTTATACCACTGTTTATAATTTAAATAGGATATCTATGTTGACTGTTGCCAGAATCAGGAGCTCGATCCAAAAATATAAAATAACTAATTTTGGTTATGGCTTAACCTAATTATTAGATTTCATCTCTATAATAAGTATTTTCATAAATATCTATAACATGAACACGAGACCTTCTTAAAGCTATCGTGTTGGGAATCTAAATACCTTGAATAATCTTTAAACATTATAAAGTGCATCAGCCAATTCGTTTTTTTTGTGTCGGCTCAATGGTACCTGTGTTCCAGCTACTTGAACAATTTTACTGTTAAATTTTTCAATTTTCTCCAAATTCACGATATAGGATTTGTGTATCCTTAGGAATTTATCCCCTGGCAACTGTTTTTCAAAGGATTTCATAGTAGAAAGTATAACGATATTACCTTCATTGGTCACCAATTTAACATAATCACCAAGAGCTTCGATCCATTTAATATCGTTTAGTACTACCTTTCCTTTCCGCTGCACACGAAAAAATTCCTTACCATTTAAGTCAAGAAATCGAAACTGATCGTAATGGGTAATACCCTTAATAATTTCAAGGTATGGTTCCATGAATGCCCTATGGGTATTCAACGGGTCATAGTCTTTAGGAAACTTCAGTTTTGACCAATAGTTGGCATTCTGTATGGGTGCCTGAAAAAGATCTATGAAAGATTTTCTCTTCATAATTGCTTCACGCTCTTGTAACAACGAGAAACTTTTTATTTGTACGTTTTTTTGATAGATGAATAGGACCAAGGAAAATATTAAAAGAGGAAAATAAAGTATTGCGAAAATTTTAAATACCTTTTTCCACATAAAATCAACCTATTAAATTTTTTCGCTTATTGTACAAATAACACATTGGATTGTAGGATTGTAAGTACACTAAAATAAGAAATATTCAGATTGTCGGATAGTGTTTCGTTATTATTATTAAATTTTTATGTTGTTATACCCTATACTTTTTAGGCTTGCTACTCTTTATTTTAAATCTCGTGGATTATTAAATTCTTATAGTGTGCTATTTTTGAATTTAATTTTTTTAACTTATGAAGTAGAAGGGGTTATATTTGAAAGATATAGTTCTTATTATAAAAGTTTCACAATCTTCATAATTTTTCAATTTTAGTTTAATGTCAGACTTATGTTTATTTACTATTTTTGATAAACCCGCAAATTACCAGAATGTCTCCTCTAAGCAAAATCCATCAGAATTTATTTATTTTAATTTACCTTAATTCCATTGTTCCTCTTTCCTCCGAGCTAAAGTCCTTTTTGAGCAATAAATTAAAAAGAAAGGTTTACGCTAAAAATCATATCATTAACAGAGAAGGAGAAATTTGTAATAATTTACACGTCATAAAAAAAGGAATGGTCCGCGGTTATTTCATCAGCGACAATACCGACATTACTACATGGATTAGTAGTGATGGTGATATATTCACTTCAATTACAGGTTTTTTTAAAAATGAACCCGCCAAGGAAAATATACAGTGCCTGGAAGACACCTATTGCGAGTATTTGGAATATCAGGACTTTCACTATTGTTTGAAGAACTTTCCAGAAATGCGGGAAATAAACCGTATAATGATGGTGGAGTATTATATTCATGCCGAGAACCGAGCTTTTATGACCAGGATTCCCAGTGCAAAAAGTCGTTTGAGCTATTTTTTAAAAAATGCCGATCCAAAAGTGGTAGAAAGGATTCCGAAGAAATTTTTAGCTTCTTTCCTTGCGATGCGTCCAGAAACACTTTCCCGAATATTAACTTACCCTACCTTACCAAAGTAGTTGCCTGATGACAACTACGGAAATTTCAATTACAACATAAGACCAATTCAAGTCTAATTCGTTATAACACAGCATGGTTGTTAACTACGGTCAATAAGGACATAGGTCCTATATGGTATAGGGCATTTCTCCTTTCTACTACATACCGCTTCATTTCAAACAGCCATTTAATTATGCCTTCGATTATTGAGTGTTAGAACTTAAAAAAAAAAAGATACACTTGACATTTGTCAAGTCATGGCAAGATTATATGTAATACGACAACACCTACGTCGTTATAATCCAAAACAAACATAAATGTAAAGAAAAATACTACAATATTAATTTTTACGAATCGACCATTAATCAACTATTTCAAACAATTTTTATGAAAACCATTATTAAAACAATTTTCTCAACCTTTATCATTCTCCTAGTCCTGGGATGTGGTAAAGTGATGGCTCAAACTAATATTCTTGTCGTAATAGATCAAGATTATACCAAGAAGAATGAAGTGCTTTCACAACTGCCCTCTGGTGTGGCTGTACTACAACTTAAATCGACTTCCAATCCTTGGAAGGATATTCGTGAAAAGCTCACTTCAGATAAAGACCTTAAGCAAATTCACCTTTTTGCTGAATCTAGATATAATTCGCTACTAATGGGCGGTACTGAATACAATGCGGACAAGGTTCAATCCGAATTTGAACTTTCCATGCTGGAAGGTATATATACCGGAACCCACTATCAATTACTCCTTTATACCTGCAACCTGCCTTCCAACCCTGAAGGATTGGAACTGATAAAAGATTTGGGCAATAGGACCTATTTTAATATTGCGGCTTCTACAAATTGTATAGAAGAGTCAGACCATGATTTAAACTTCGATTATACCACTTTGGACCAACCTATTGCAGGTTCCATATTCAAAAACTAAACCAAACAATAAAATGAAGAATTTTTTTAAACGACTCGTCGTAACGGTCTTCCTATGTCAAATAGGTACCCTTTTTGCGCAAAATGTTGGGATGACCGTACAACAAGGTCCCAATATAGATGTTATGTTGACGGTGGGAGCCGCGAATTTAGACCTTAGTACATTTGAATCGGATTTGGAACAGGCAATGCACACCAAAGGAATCCCACTTGGAAAATTGAGAGTGGAGGCATTTCAAAGAAGTTCCATCTCCTCGGACCAGGCTGATGCGAGTGATATATTCAACAGTTGGAACAAAATGAATTTCAATGGTACCGAACCCCCTGTTCACAGTAGTTATACAGGTAATTACTTTTCATTTGATGCAAATACCAATAGAGTCTTTGCTGATTACGTTGGTCGTTATAATGGATATGGGTATGCCATGTATGATCCATCAGGTGATATTGCCGATGGGACCATCTCGGCTACCTTTGGACTTAATGGTGCTCCTGGGGCCCATGCAGAAGTCGGATTTATATTCCGTAAAGTAGATAATAACAATTTTTATGCGTATATCATTGACAACCACACGGCATGTGGAAACTTAATGAATTATGCTAATGGTGATGGCTACCCAGCAGAAGCCATTTTGAAGAGAGAGAATGGTGTTACCACCATTATTGCCGTGAATACCAATAGTATGAGAACTGGATTGGCCAGTGGTTGGAACTCATCCCGATCTGATATGTTCGCTGCTTACTATGACGGTCAACAAATAGATTTCAAAATCGAAATGGCCGGAGATAATATTAAAGTGTCCCGTAGGGGTGGAGGCGGAAACGCAGGTTCAGATTGGATACAATCATTTGATATTACAGAAAATACACATGCAGACGGCAGTTACGGTTTTTATGTGCATGAACAATCTGGTGCTTATTTTAAAGATATTGAAATTACAAAGTTATCGCTCAGGGCATTCAAAGATGTTTTAAGGGAGCCACAATGGCGTAGCAAAGCTTTACGATTCAATGTAAACCTGGATGATCTTGAAGTTGCAGATTTCGAAGATGACAGTGATCTTTCCGAAATCCTGATGCGGACTATAAACGAGGACATCCATTATTTGGGTTGGGGGGTTAATGCCAATCAGGCCCAATTTGAAAGGTTTATTAGCCAAAATAATACTCAGGGAATTTTTGTGAACCGGGACACCAGTTCATACGCCAGCTCCGTAGATCAAATTGCACAATATATCTTTGAGCAATACCAAGTGGGTACCATTAGTGAAGGGAATTATTTTATTGCAGGTACTTCCGTAGAAATTGATGTAAATCCTACACAACTCAAAACTAATACGGCCAACGCTAGTTATCCTGCAGGCCGTTGGAAAATAAGTCATGACGAAACTCATTTTCCAAATAATACCGGTAAAGTTTCTTGGGATGGTCTTTACTTGGAAGACGTACCGGAACTCTATAATAAAACAGGTAAATATACCTTTACCTTTGAAGATCTTCCAACTGCACCAACTACACTTTATTTCCATAGAAAACCTGTGGCCAGTTTTACATACAGTCCAAATTCAGGACTTATTAACGATACTTCCTATGATCTGGATGGAGGTTCGAATAACGGAATTGCCCAGGCAGAATGGAAATGGAAAGAGGTAAATGCCCAGTCAACAAATGATTGGAATTTAGGCCAGTTTGATAAAAACAGTGTTCCGAACGGGCAGTATCTAATAATGTTGAGAGTTCAGGACCACCAAGGTATTTGGAGCAGTCCAACGAGCATTTTTGTTGAAAAATCTGCAGCTACCGCAGGAACAGAAGATCTTCCGATCGCACAGTTTAATATTAGTCCTGATGTATTGACTACCTACGCTGGTGCCATGGCCATTACTATAGCCAATAACTCGGTGGACCCCTATTCCAGGACCCTGGATAATGAAGAATGGATAGTTGTTAAGAGAGTATATGATGTCAATGGCGATCCGACGGATACAGAAATACACAACGCGTCCACACCCCTAACGGATTTTACGGCCTATAACAATGAAAGCGCCGAATATATAATTAGTTTAAAAACCAGAACGGATACTGGGGTATGGTCCCAACCTTTCTATCGAACTTTGACGATTATAGATGACAGTACTGGCCCTAGTGCCAATGCAACCCCTCAGAATGGCGTTGTGGACACCGAGGATATTATTACCTTGGCTTTTCAGGATGAATCTACTGGAAGTGGATTCGATGTACAGCGTTATGCCATTACTCAAAGTAATTCAGCACCTGCCAATGAAGCCTCTACCTGGAAGTCGTGGAGCAATAGCCAGACCAAGGATATTACCTTCTCATCTGGAGGTAACGGCTGGTACATTCATACCGAGGTAAAGGATAATGCTGGAAATTTGAGTACCGCAACTTTTGGGCCATATGATGTAACTTTGATATTGACAGCGGTAGCTGACCTGGCACTTACCGATGAAGACACTGCATCTTCTCCTATTAACATCCTTTTTAATGATAAATACGACCTTAACAGTGTTCCTATAATTAGCATCACTGTACAAGGAACAAAAGGTACTGCCGTTGTTGATGGGAACAATAACATTGTCTATACACCTAATCAAAACCAAAGTGGAACAGATACGGTAACTTATTTGTTGGAAGATTCAGGAGAAAGTTCCTCTACGGATATTACCATTTCCATTCAGCCAGTGGATGATTTGCCCATTGCTGTTGCCGATAATTTTGAAGTTGCCGAAAATGGAACTATTAATAAAGACGTCACAACAAATGATATAGAAGTGGATGGGGATGACCGTGTTTACCATTTGGTGGATGGGCCGGTCTATGCTTCTAACTTCACTTTTAATACAGACGGCACTTTCACTTATGAACAAAATGGTGATGAGCAGACCTCTGATTCCTTTACCTATAATTTTGAGGATGCAGTATCCTTTTCAGAAACGGTAACAGTTAACTTAACTATTAATCCTGTTAACGATCTCCCAACGGGTGGTGATGTAACTAGGATTGTAGTTGAAGATGTACCTACCGCTTTTTCAGCGGATGATTTTACATTCAATGATGTGGATACCGGAGATAACTTTAATGGTATCCAGATTATAACTTTACCCACCAAGGGAACATTGTTTAATAATGGAAACCCAGTGGCACTGAATGATTTTATTAATGATGTTACTTTGTTGACCTACATCACGGAGCCTGGTGAATTTGGGACCAATTATGCATCCTTTGAATTTAAGGTGAAGGATCAAGCTGACTCAGTGAGTACAACAAGTTACGATTTTGGCATAACAGCTTTGGAAGACATGGATGGTGATGGTCTCCCAGATCTATCTGATCCAGATATTGATGGTGATGGAACTGCCAATGATGAAGATGATTTTCCAAGAAATCCCAACGAGGATACCGATACGGATGGTGACGGCACAGGAGACAACGAGGATGGCGATGATGACGGGGACGGAACACCGGACAGCGAAGATGCCTTCCCATTGGATCCCAACGAGGATACCGATACCGATGGTGACGGCACAGGAGATAACGAGGACAACGATACAGATGGTGACGGAACACCGGACAGTGAAGATGCCTTCCCATTGGATCCCAACGAGGATACCGATACGGATGGTGACGGCACAGGAGATAACGAGGATAGCGATGATGACGGTGACGGAACACCGGACAGCGAAGATGCCTTCCCATTAGATCCTAACGAGGATACAGATACCGATGGTGATGGAACTGGGGATAATGAGGATAATGATGATGATGGGGACGGAACCCCAGATAGCGAAGATGCTTTCCCATTAGATCCCAACGAGGATACCGATACCGATGGTGATGGAACTGGGGATAATGAGGATGGTGATGATGATGGGGACGGAACACCTGACAGCGAAGATGCATTCCCATTGGATCCCAACGAGGATACCGACACCGATGGAGACAGCACCGGAGATAATGAGGACAACGATAACGATGGAGACGGCACCCCGGACAGCGAAGATGCTTTCCCATTGGATCCAAACGAGGATACCGACACCGATGGGGACGGCACTGGCGATAACGAGGATGGTGATGATGACGGAGACGGCACCCCGGACAGCGATGATGTATTCCCATTGGATCCCAACGAGGATACAGATACCGATGGTGATGGAACTGGGGATAATGAAGACAATGATACCGATGGTGACGGAACCCCAGATAACGAAGATGCTTTCCCATTGGATCCCAACGAGGATACCGATACCGATGGTGACGGCACAGGTGATAACGAGGATAAGGATACCGATGGTGACGGAACCCCCGATAATGAGGATGCTTTCCCATTGGATCCCAACGAGGATACAGATACCGATGGTGATGGAACTGGAGATAACGAGGATAGTGATGATGACGGTGATGGCACCCCTGATAATGAAGACGCGTTTCCCCTTGATGCCTATGAGGATACCGATACGGACAATGATGGAACTGGAGACAATACCGATAACGATTTGGATGGCGACGGTACTCCCAATGATGAAGATGCTTTCCCGTTAGATCCCAATGAGGATACCGATAGCGACGGTGACGGCACAGGTGACAACGAGGATACCGATGATGATAATGATGGGATTTCAGATACGGATGATTACTTTCCGATAAATGCCAAGCCCGCGCTAATACCGGCTCAGGCCTTTACACCCAATGGTGACGGAATCAATGATTCCTGGATGATACCTGGCATAGAGAATTACCCCAATGCACTTATTAAGGTCTATAACCGGTGGGGGCACGAAGTATTTGTTAGTAAGGGCTATAGGAACGATTGGAATGGCTCCTATAAATCGAACAGCAACAAATTACCTTCTGGATCATATATGTATATCATTGACCCTGCCAATGGTTCTGCACCTATCCAGGGTTGGTTGTTCATTAATTATTAAAACTAATAGTTTATCAAATAAAATATAAAATGAAACTTAAAATAATATATTTCGTCCTAACCTTTTTTTTGGCCGTAGGTGTTTTATCTGCCCAGCAGGACCCCAATTTCACATTTTACCGATATAATATGAACCTTATTAACCCTGCTTTTGCAGGGTCTAACGGGGTGAGCGATATTGGGGTAGGAATTAGGAGTCAATGGGCAAGTATTGAAGGTAGCCCGGAAACCCAGACCGTTTTTTTTGGTACCCCTGTAGGAAAGAATCTGGGTCTTGGAGTATCTGTCATAAATGACAGGACGTTCATCGAAAACCAAACATCGGTAGCGCTGGATTTCTCATACCACTTACAGTTAAATGATAATATGCACCTATTCTTGGGGATAAAAGCCGGATTAAACTCTTATAAAGTAAACACGGATGGTTTAGTGACGTATAGTATCCAATCCGATCCGAGCTTAATGGATATTGATGGTGGTTTTACCCCGAATATTGGGACCGGTTTCTACTTAAAGGGGCAATCCTTTTTTGCATCTCTGTCCGTCCCCAAAATACTGACCCCAAACAGGTTGGACAACGACAATGGTATTGCAAAACAAGGAGAGGACAAGTTACACGTATACGCTTCTGCAGGTTATGATATCCCATTGAATGGCAATATAACCATTAAGCCGTCCATACTTGCCAGATATGTCAATTCCTCTCCAATTTCAATTGACCTGACTGCGGCATTTATGTTAGGGGAACGATTTGAACCTGGAGTGGCATATCGTTTGAACGAAGGGTTTGGCGGATTCTTTATTTTTAAGGCCAGCAAGGGCCTACATATAGGTTACGCATACGAAACGGCCCTTGAAAATGCCGTTTCCAATTTGAACAATGGCACCCACGAGATACTTTTAAAACTAAAACTGTAACTCTGGAATGGTGGTTTCATATAATCAGAAATGCCTATAGTTTCAGTATTTTATTATAATATTCATAGTTGGCGTTTTTTGAAATAATGAACAACTAGATATGAAAAGTGCTTATTTTGGACATAGGATGCTATCTAATCGAAATTATTGCTATCCTGATGGCACTATAAATCAGCAAGAGTATCTAAGTTTTTTGCTGAGTTTAAATGTGGTTATAGGTGTGAATATCTATTATCCAATGAAAAAAGTGTTCTGGTGCAGGTGGTTAGGTCTGCCACCCCGACGAACCTAGAAATAGGTAGTAGCAAAAACACTGT
>TARA_R110001606_G_scaffold45795_2_pt1 | contig 41286 bp, 36 predicted proteins | sample TARA_R110001606 | Tara Oceans TARA_R110001606 (sample SAMEA4398315) | marine metagenome | biome: Polar Biome; feature: [SRF] surface water layer (ENVO:00010504); material: water (ENVO:00002006), including particulate matter (ENVO:01000060) such as... | depth 5 m
TGATCTTTCAAAAGTTGCAATGGCTTTTTGAACTTTTTGTAATGAGATTTCTTCGTCACCAAATGCTTTTTTAAACAATGGTTTATAGCCTTCTATTTTTTTTAAATTATTTACAGCATAATCTAAATCCATATTCATTTCTAATTGATCTGGGATAGGAAATCTTGCTTGATCTTCTAAGCTTGTAGCTCTACCATCCCAAAAAAGTTCTTTGGCATGAGCAACATTTAAAATAGTCATAGAGTTTCTGCGACCTGTTTGTCTGTTATGACCAAAAGAACGAGTTGAATTATCTGTCCAACCTAATTCTGGGTTGTGGCAAGAAGCACAAGCAATTTGTCCGCTTTTTGATAATCTTGGATCAAAAAATAATATTTTTCCTAATTGTTTTTTTTCATTTGAGTACAGATTGTCATCAGGATATTCTATTTCTGGCAAAACACCAATATCTTTAAAAGAAGCTTTATCAATTAAAGAATCTAAATGAGGTTTTGGCCATTTACTAGCATCTGGTTGAGAATATAATTTTCTTAATTTAGATATATCTTGATATTCTTCTTTTTCCTTTTTATTGTAGGATAAAATAAGGAAAGCTGCGCAAATAAGTATTAAAGATTTTTTTATCATGTTCTATTTATAAATTAATTACTCTTGGACAAGGAACGTTTATAGGATCTGGATCTGGATAATTTGAATTGTTATAAAGTATGTAATTTACAGTTACAATTTCTCCATTAATTTCTGAACAGTCTACAAGTATCTCTAAAGTTATTTTCCATAAATTAGTGGCACTATCAAATTTATAAGTTCCTGTACCGCTTATTGGTACATTATATGAAGTATTATTTGTTCTGCTAATAATTACTATTCTTTGATTAACTACGTTTACAATTCCTTCTGATTGGTTGTTACCATCTTTTGGAAAAAACTCAATAGCTTCTGTTAAGTTAAAACCAGGAGATTCTACAGAAGCATTGTCAAAAAGATTTCTTAAAGCAAAAGGATTTGTGCCAACAGGTGGAAAATTACCCACAAAACCTAATTTATATTTATGATGATAAATATCATCAGATTCATCATTTGGTGTTCCATTATTAGAATATAAAAATCCGTTTACGTTGTCTTTACTTACAACTACTGGTTTAGGAAAAACAGAACTATTTGCCCATTCGCAAATCATATCAGTGGTATCATATCTCCAATATTCTGCAAATAATCTATAAAATGGATTTGAAAGATTATAAAAGTTAAGTGCCGGATTACCTGTTCTATCTACTTTTATAGGTTTATTAATATCTAAGTATTTATTAATTCCTTTAGTATAATTAGGAATCTCTGCAAGTGATAGAGAAGTATCTAAAGAAGTATCTTCTGGTAAATTTTCATTCAATTTAAAAGTAAACGTAACTTCATCCTCTTTTGTAATAGGTTTTCTTGTAATGGTATAATTAAAAGTTGAAGGGGTACTAAATAAGGCAACATTTTCGATATCATTGGTAATAAAACCGTTTGGAAATAATACTTTAAAATCGAAAGACTCTTGGTTAATACCTTGTATTTCTTTTCTATTAATATCAAACGAGTATTGAAAATTAGTTTCCGTAAAATTAATATTTAGTTCATTATTGGTAATATTATTATTAGGCATTCCTATAGAAATTGAGGAATCTGTACTATTTGTTAAAGTTAGTTTTATTTGTGGATTTTTGCTTAAATCCCAATTTTCATTTACTTTAATAAAAATGGTATCTATTCTTTTTTCGTTGCTAAATGAAATTGTATTTGCAGGTATAATTGTATAATTTGTTAATCCATTAACCTCAGAGGTAAAAGAAACATTAATTGTATTTTCTATATTTCCGGTAGTAATAGCAACAGGTATTTTTAAGGTTTTTAAATTATCTTTTGTATAATTAGATACGGCAATCAAACCTCCATCTTTTTCAGGAAATTCTAATACGCCATTATTATTATCTACTAATAAAAAGAAACGTACAAATGAGTTATTTTCTCCTATAAATCTTTTATCATCGTCTTTTTCACAACTTAGAAAAAGAATAGATATAAACACTAAAAGTATGTTTTTAATAACCTTCATTTTGTTGAATATTTTCGTTTAATAAAGTACTAGATTGTGGTATTGGTAAAATAAAGAAATTAGAAGGATAGTTTAAATTACATACGTTTGCTAAACATCCTTTATTTCTAATAATATTTTTTTTGAATCGTATAATATCAAATAGTAAATGACCTTCAAAAGCAAGTTCTCTTCTGCGTTCTAAAAATATTTCTTCTAAGATATCTGATGAAGAATTTAAAGCTGATAAATTTGCTCTTTCTCTAATGATATTTAAATCTGATAAAGCTTCTGTTGGTTTGTTTAACCTTGCATTGGCTTCTGCTCTAATTAAATACATTTCACTTAATCTTATAAAAGTTGTACCAGCACCATCTTGATATTTTTTTGTAAAATAGTATGGTAAATTTACATCTACACCATTAACCTTTGTTGGTAATTGTTGCTCTAAAAACATGTTGGCTCTAACATCATCAGGGGTATATAAGTCTAACAAATCTCCAGAAGCAATATATCTTGCGTAATTGGTGTTTGATTCGTATGCAAACCATTGAGATATTGATTGAGATACAGCACCTTCTGTAGTTCTACGTACAGAAAATTCTAAAATAATTTCAGATACAGGATCTTCTTCTTTTTCCCATTCTAAAACATAATTATCTTTTGATGTTAAGCTGATACCAGAAGTTGTAATAATAGTATCTGCATAATTGTAGGCAGTTTCCCAATCGTTCATTTGTAGTGCAATTCTTGCATACAAAGCTTCTGTAGTAGTTGCATTAAATAAAGAAATACTAGCACCAGCTAAAAATTGTGTATTGGTAAATAAAGAAAGTGCAGTATTTAAATCATTTTTTAATAGGGTATACGTTTCTTGCATTGTTTTTCTTGCAGGAAAATCCACACCAATTAACAAAGGCGATGTATTGTACACAATTCCTAAATGAGATGCATCCGAAGTAAAATTATAGTTTTGTGCATACATTATACTAATTTGATAATGTGCAAAAGCTCTCATGGCTAATAATTCTGCTTGTAATTGATTCCTTTCATCTTGTGATAAAAAAGTATAGGTATCAAAATAAACTAATATTACATTTATTTGATTGATGATGTCATACAAACTTGTATAAAAACCTGTATAATTTGAATCTTCTGCAAAATCACTAAAATTATAACTGTTTTCTATTATAGAGGATATACTTACTTCTTTATTATTAATAACTGGACTAAATGTGATGTTTCCTCCTTGTACATCTGGATAGATAACTTGAAATGATGAAAACAAGTCTTCAATATCATAATACAAACCGTTTAAAGACAATTCTAAACCATTTTTGGTAGACAATTGCTCTTTGATAGATATTTGCTGTCCAGGTTCTAATTTTAAGAAATCGTTACAAGAAACTATTAAAAAAAGACAGCAAAAAAATGTTATTTTATATAATTTCATTTTAAAAAGTGGTATTTATTCCTAATGTAAATGTTCTTGATTCTGGATATTGATTTCTAAATTCTGCTACTCCATTTTTACCATCTTCAGATTTATTTTTAAACCAATAATATAAGTTAGAACCATTTAGTGTAAATGATAATGAGTTTAAAGGCATATTCAATTTCTTAACAGGCATGTTATAACTTAGACTAATAGATTTTAATTTTATATGCGAAGTGTCAAATAGATATTTAGTAGAGTTAGAAATTAACGGATTGTCATTGATAATAATTGGATGAATAGCTACATCTCCTTGATTAAACCAAGCATCTTCTAAAACATTTACACTTATGTTTCTATTAGATAGTACTCTGTAATTATCATATAAAACTCTATCAATCATCATATCTCCACCATTTACAAAAGAGGTAATGATATTTAAATTAAAGTTTTTATAGTTAAATGAATTATTCATACCACCAAAAAAGTCTGCTTGCGAGTCTCCTATAGGTTTCCAATCTGATGAGTTAAATAAGGTTCTTACTTGAGCGCCATCATATATTTGATTGTTAACATTAAATAACTCTCGCCCGGTTGCAGGATCTATCCCTATAAAATCATATCCCCAAATACTAGAGGTTGCATAACCAACCGTTTGTGATCTTGCAACTTCTGCAGTAGAAAAAGCAGATCCTAAACCAACTAAAGCGGTTACTTTGTTTTTAATGGTTGTGATATTAAAACTAGATGTCCAAGAAAAATTTGTAGTGTTTATAATGGTACTACTTAAAGCAAATTCAAAACCTTGATTATACATTTCTGCTCCATTTATTTGGGCTGATGTAAAACCCGATTCTATATTAACATCTCTAGAGACAATTTGATCTACAATTTCGTCTCGAAAGAAATCTGTAGTAAATTTAAAACGTTTTAAAAAGTTAAAATCGAACCCAAAGTTAAATTTCTTATTTGTTTCCCAAGTTAAATTTGGGTTGGGTGCACTAGTTAAATTTGCATAATCCAATCCATTATAACCATTGTTATTTCTTGTATATAAGCCTAAAGCTCTGTATGAACCAATTCTCGAGTTACCTGTAGTTCCATAACTAATTCTCGCTCTTAAAAAATCTACAAAATTACTATTTTTTAAAAAAGACTCGCTACTTATATTCCAACTTGCTCCTATACCACCATTAAAAGCAGTGTTTTTATCATCACCAAAAGCAGAACTTTGATCGATCCTAAAGTTTACTAAAAAGAAATATTTTTTCTTAAAGTTGTAATTAAATTGGCTAAACAAAGATCTACCTGCACTTTCAGAAAAGTCGTTTTCATAATCTTGTTCAAATGCATTTATTATAGGTTGCGGGTTACTTAAATCATCAAAACCTCTTCCCATTTCATAACCAAAATTTACTTTTTCTTTTCTGGCTTCTATTCCTAGAATTCCATCAATATTATGATGTTCTCCAAACGTATTATTGTAAGATAAAGAGGCATTCCAGTTCCAACGTCTTGTATCTCTATTTCTTAACATACGTCTGGCTTTTACCAAACCAAAACTATCTGTTGCATCTCTAAAGAAGGGAGAATCGTTGTCTGTACCAAAATCTCCAGAACCATTTAAACCAGAATAGAATTTGTCTTCATCTTTGTTAGAAAAATCCAACCCAAATAATGTAGAAAATTTTAACTTATCGTTAAAATTATAGTTTGCATTAAAGCTTGTTAAAAAAGCAATTGTTTGTGCTTCAGATTTGTTTTGGTTTGCAACCGCTAAAGGGTTACCAAAACTGGCAAATGGTGTGTACATACCATTTTCATCTGTTACAGGAATTGTTGGGGGTAATGCAAAAGAATACAATTTATTTGGGTCTTCTTTTATGGTTATTGAGGGAGAAAATACAAAGGATACGTCAAATTTATTTTTATTATATTTTAATGAAAACGAAGAGTTTATTTTCTTGTATGAGTTGTTAATTTGTGCTTCATCTGTTTTTTGGTATCCTAAACTTGCTCTATAAGTAATGTTTTTAGTACCGCCAGAAGCGCTAAAATTAATTCTGTTAAAAAGACCTGTTGTATTTAGTAAATTAAACCAATCTGTATTAACACCATTCCATGGTTGAATATTTTGTAGATTTCCACTATTTAAATTATACTCATTTATGACGGTTTGATATTGTTCACCGTTTAAATATTTTAAACCACTAAATGCATTTGTAACTCCTATTTGGTTAGATACAGAAAATTTTAAAGCACCTTTTTTTCCTTTTTTAGTAGTAATGATAATTACACCATTTGCAGCGTCAGCACCGTATAAACCTACAGCAGCAGCATCTTTTAAAATATTAAAACTCTCTATATCATCTATACCAATTTTAGCTAAAGGATTTAATATATTTTCTGATAAATTTCCTTCACCAATATCAAAGAAATTATTACCATCTAAACCCGTTTCTTCAGATAAAATAATTCCATCAATAATAATTAAAGGTTGTGTAGAAGTACCTACTACATTGCTATTTAAAGGCGTTATAGAACCTTGACCTCTAATATCAATTTTAACAGATTCTCCTAATTGAGAACTAGTTTGTATAGAAACACCAGCCACTTGTCCTTCTAAAAGCTCATCAAAAGAAACTACAGCTTGTTCTACACCAATATCTTTTGCCTTTACTGTAGTAATACTACCAACAACTTCTTCTTTTAATTTAGAAGTTCCGTATGAAGAGGTAATTACAATTTCACTTAAATTAGTAGCATCTTCCTCTAAAAAAATCTCGAAATAGTTTTTATTTTTTAATGGTACATCTATTGTTTTAAAACCCAAATATGATACTTCTAAAATTACCGAGCTTATATCGGCATCTTTAATTATGTATCTAAACATACCATCTAAATTTGTAACTGCTCCTTTTTTTGTTCCCTTCATCATTATTGTTGCATTTGGGATACCAAAATTATCGGCTTTACTTTTTATAATTCCAGAGATTTCTCGTGTTTGAATTATAGTTTTTTTATCTATAAATAATATTTGTTTATTTTGTATTATATAATCTATCTGTAGTTTTTTAGCTAATATATTTAATACTTCTTCTAAACTTACATTGGTTACATTTAAGGTAATATTTGAAGAACTATTTACTTTTTTTGCATTAAATAATACTCTATAAGATGTTTGTTGTTCAATAGAGCTAATTATATCTTTTAATGCTTTTTCTTTTTTATTGATAGTAATAGTTTGTGAAAATGAGTTTGCAACGATTAGACATAAAAAACTTATCAGAAATAAAGTTTTTTTCAATGTTAAACATGTATAAGTGGTTGTTTTCTCTATCATTTTATAAAAAAACTAAGGATTAAAAATTTCTATGGTAGTATTATTTTTGATGTAATTAAAAGGAGTATCTAACTTGAATAGATCTAAAATAGTTTCTACACTGGCTTCGTTAATTTTTATCGTTCCAGTAAATACTTGCGAACCTAATAAAGCATAGTTATTTATAATTTTAACATCATAGTAGCGCTCTATTTTTTTTGCGATATCACTAAAAGACTCTTTATTAAAAACCAATTCACCATTTATCCAAGCATCATAGTTGTTAGGGTTTACTTGATTTCTTGTAAATTTTCTAGCATTTTTTTGCCAAGTTGCTTTTTCGTTTGGTTTTAAAACGATACTATTTTCTTGGTCTTCTTTTGCTGATAAACGAACAGAACCTTCTTTTAAAACACAGTTAATAAAACTATCTTCATCGTAATTGGTTACATTAAAAGTAGTTCCTAAAACCTGAATGTTTACATCATTTACTTCTACAATAAAAGGTTTATTTTTGTCTTTAAAAACTTCAAAATAAGCTTCTCCTTTTAAAACTACTTTTCTGGTGTTAGCAACATTAAATTGTTCGGGATAGGTAAAAGTAGTACCTGCATTTAAGTGAACAATAGTTCCATCAGAAAGTACCACTTTATAGGTTTTAGAAAATGGAACTTTAATAGTATTGTAGGTAAGGGTTTTAATTGTTGGGTTGTTGTAATAAACAATTTCTTTATTACTTTGTTTAGATACAATATTACCTAAAGTATCTTTTATAATTTTTTCGTTATTTTCTGATATATATTCAACTTTACCAGAACTTTTTTCTAGAACAACATATTTTTTTGTTTCTATAGTTTTTGGTTCTTTTGTAGTAAAAGATAGGTTTGTTAAATAACTTAAACCAGCAATTAGAATTATAATAGTTGCAACATATTTAAGCTTTTTACTAGAAGGTATCTTTTTTTGAGTTGGAATTTTTTGTTTTATTAGATTCCAGTCATATAAGTTTTTAGTTTCTGATTTTGATGCAGATAAAACCCATATTTTTTTTAGTTTGATGAATTCAGTTTTATTTTTTTCTGATTCTTCAATCCAATTAAAAACTTGTAAAACTTCTTTTTCTGAAGCTTCGTTGTCTAAGTATTTATATATTAACTCGTAAATCATTTTATTTTAAAAAGAACTGTTTTAAGGTCTACATAAGTAAGTACACGTTACTTTTAAAAAACCCTAAAAGAATTTTATTTTAATATAAAATAAAGTAGTATTGACGGCAAATAATCTGACAATTTTATCTTTAAAACCTTTATAGCATTAGAAAAATGAACTTCAACAGTTTTTATAGAAATATTCATTTCATCTGCAATTTCTTGGTTTTTTTTATTTTCAAACTTCTTTTTATTAAAAATTTCTTTGGTTTTTTCTGGTAGTTCGTTAATAGAATTAAAAATAAGATTTTCTAATTCTGTAAAAGTTAAAGAATCAAATTTTAAAGATTGTAGTATTTCTATGTTTAAAAGATTCTCTCTATCTGTAAGTGTATTATTTATATATTTATCTTTTACTTTTTTGTGTCTAATAATGTTTAGACATTTAGATTTAGAGTAGGTATATAAAAAAGCAGAAATACCGTTTACAGTTTCTATTTTTTCTCTTTGTTTCCAAAGATTTAAAAACGCCTCTTGTGTTATGTTTTTTGCTTCATTTTCATCGTAAATGAATTGCACACAAAACCCCACAATATTGTTATAGAATTTATAAAAAAAGTACTCAAAAGCAACTTCATTCCCTTTTTGAAAGAGAATAAATTTTTTAAGTTCTTTATTTTGTTCTGTATTCATTTTTAAGTAAAAGATGCCCTCTTTTTAAGTTAAAGGATCTGCTATTATTATACGAATCTAACTAAAATCAGCATCTTATTAAAGAAATTATCTTAGTATTGATAAAAAATATATTAAGATTCTTTTACTATAAACACACTATTATTTGTACAAATGTTTATAACATTAAAGGAATACTAATAATTAAATCTGTTTTCTAAGATTTTATTTTTTTTTATCATACAATATTATAATTGTATAAATTTTTAACATTTCAAGTATATAAAATAATTAATTGTAATTGTACCTTAAATAGTATATAATTAGGTATTAATTTTAAAGTAAAAACAAACTAATGATTAAAAAAATAGGAATAACTACTTAATTCACCACAAAATTCACCGCTTTTTCTATAATTTTAGCAGTAACCTTTCCTATACCAACTAATTCACCATCAGCTTGAATAAAAGGTTTTGTAGTTTGCGGAATTACAGTAATTTCTTTGGTTTTATAAGTTTCAACCTTTTTATGATGTACAATATTTCCGTTATGTAATTTTTTAATGTTGTAGATTAAATCAATAAAATTAAGATTTTTAGCAATTGTAATATCAAACAAACCATCTAAAGGATTTACATCTTTTGTAAACTGCATACCGCCACCAGAAAATTTACAAATTCCGAATAAAGTCATTAAACAATTAGTTTCTATGAGTTTATCATCAAAAATAATTTTAAAAACAGATTTTTTATAAAATAATAAACCAGAAATACCAGCTAGTAAATAGGCAATAGCACCAAATTTTTTAAAAGAATGTATTTTGTTAACAATGTAACCATCATAACCTAAACCAGCTAGATTATTAAAATAAGTAATGGTTTTATTTTTGGATTCTAAAACGCCAATATCTTGTAAAATTGTTTTTTTCTGATGGATGATTTCTATCGCTTTTTCTATATTATTTGGTATGTTGTAAGTCTTTATCCAATCATTGCCAGTTCCTAAAGGAATTACTGCAATAGTTATATCAGAAGTTTTTACATATCTTTGCAGCATTATTCCGTTAACTACATGATGTAGTGTTCCATCTCCACCAATCGAAATAATATTTCTAAAACCTTGATTAATTGCGGTATCAACCAATTTAATTTCGTGTTTAGAAAATTGTGTAAAAGCAACAGAAAAGTCTATTTTCTTTGCAGTTAGTAATTGTTGAATTTCCTTCCATTGTTTAGAAAAATTCCGATTTCCAGAAGTAGGATTTGCAATTATAAACCAAGAATTAGACATAAATAATAATTTAAAACGCCAAAATACAATAATAGTTTTGATAACTATTTTTTAATAGTTAATCACCATAAAAAATTGTAATTTGGTAACATATAATAAGAAGTAAGAATTAATGACAAAAAAGAAGAAAATTTTTAAAAAGAAAGGGAATGTTGTAAAAGACTTAACTAAAAATATTTTTAAAATTTTAAACGAAGACAGCACAAAATTTTATAATTATAAACAAATTGCTGGCAAATTAAAGGTTTCTGATACTGATGGTAAAACTCAAATTTTAAAGAAACTAGCAGAATTAACTGCATTAAAAAAAATTAAAGAAGTAGATAGAGGAAAATATCAAATTAATAAGGATAGAAAATATTCTGTTGGTACCTTAGATATTACTTCTAATGGAAATGGATATTTTATTACTGATGACTATGAAGATGATATTTTTATTCCTAATATTAACTTAGGTAAAGGTTTACATCAAGATACAGTAAAAGCATATGTGTACACAAAACGTAACGGTAAAAAACTAGAAGCAGATGTTGTAGAAATTTTAGAACGTGCAAAAACTGAGTTTGTTGGTGTTTTACAAATGAGTAAAAACTTTGGTTTTGTTGTACCAGATAGTAGTAAAATGTATGCAGATATTTTTGTATCGCAAAACAATATAAATGGTGCACAAGATGGCGATAAAGTCCAAGCAACTATTACAGATTGGCCAGAAAATTCTAAAAATCCGTTTGGTAAAATTACAACCGTTTTAGGTAAACCAGGAGATCATAATACAGAAATGCATTCTATTTTATTAGAATATGATTTGCCTTATGAATTTGAACCAGAAGTAGAAAAAGAAGCAGGAAATTTATCCATAGAAATTACGAAAGCAGAAATTGCAAAACGTAGAGATATGCGTAAAGATTTAACGTTTACGATAGATCCAAAAGATGCAAAAGATTTTGATGACGCATTATCATTCACAAAATTAGAAAATGGTAATTTCGAAATAGGAATTCATATTGCTGATGTTTCGCATTATTTGCAACCAAAAACTATTTTAGATGATGAAGCTTATAAAAGAGCAACTTCTGTTTATTTGGTTGATAGAGTAGTGCCCATGTTACCAGAAATGCTAAGTAATGGCGTTTGTTCTTTAAGACCAAATGAAGAAAAATTAACCTTTTCTGCTGTGTTTGAAATTAATCAAAAAGCACAAATTATAAATGAATGGTTTGGTAGAACAGTTACCTATTCAGATCAACGTTTTGCGTATGAAGAAGCACAATCAATCATAGAAAATTGTACTTTATCTGATGAAATTAAACCTTACACAATGCCTGTTGATATTTCTATTATTGATAAGGAATATGTAGTTACTCCAGAAATTGTAGAAGCAACTTTAAAGTTAGATGAACTAGCAAAAATTCTTCGTAAAAAAAGAATGAAAGAAGGTGCAATTTCTTTTGATAGGGTAGAAGTGAAGTTCAATTTAGATGAAAACGCAAATCCTGTTGGCGTTTACTTTAAAGAATCTCAAGATGCTAATAAATTAATTGAAGAATTTATGCTATTAGCTAATAGAAAAGTAGCTGAGTTTATTGGTTTTTCTAAAGGAAAAGCAACCAATAAAACCTTTATTTACAGAGTTCATGATGAACCAGATGATGAAAAATTAGCATCATTACAAAACATCATTAGTAAATTTGGATATAAAATAAATACAGAATCTAAAGAAACTACATCAGATTCTTTAAACAAGCTTTTAAGCGATGTTCATGGTAAAGCAGAATCTAATATGATAGAAACTTTAACGATTAGAACCATGTCTAAAGCAGTGTATACAACTCAAAATATTGGTCATTATGGATTGGCTTTTGATTATTACAGCCATTTTACGTCGCCAATTAGACGTTATCCAGACGTTATGACACATAGATTGCTTCAACATTATTTAGATGGCGGAGATTCGCCTAAAGCAGATATTTATGAAGAAAAGTGTAAACATTCATCCAAAAGAGAAGAATTAGCATCTAAAGCAGAAAGAGATTCTATTAAATACATGCAAGTTAAATACATGCAAGATCATAAAGATGAAATATTTGATGGTGTAATTACTGGAGTTACAGAATGGGGAATTTACGTAGAAATTTCATCAAATAAATGTGAAGGAATGGTTAGAATTAGAGATATAAAAAGCGATTATTATATTTTTGATGAAAAACAATATGCTATTGTTGGTCAATCTACCAAACATATTTATCAATTAGGAAATGAAGTTAAAATTCGTGTTAAAAACACAGATTTAGAACGTAAACATTTAGATTTTAATTTGATAGAAGAATAATTTAAAATACACATAGAATACTATTTTAAAAATACGTCTATGGACGTATTTTTTTCATCTTTGAAACAATATATAATAAAAAAAGTCTTTATACTGGTATGCTTTTTGTTTTAAGACTACTTAAATTTAAAATAATGAAAAAAATAATTTTTATAGGTGCTTTATTAATTAGTTGTAATTTTTTAGCACAAACTACTGTAACTACTAATTTGGGAGATTTTACAATCTTAAAAGTCTACAATGGAATAGAAGTAGAGTTGATAAAATCTACCGATCAAAAGTTAGAGATTACAGGAGAAAAATCTGAAATTGTTAAAGTTAAAAACGTAGATGGTACTTTAAAATTATCTTTACCTTTTTCTTTAAAACCAGAAAATAATGCTGCTAATGGTCAAGTTTTAATAAAATTGTATTACAATGCTGTTATAGATGTTGTTGATGCTAACGAAGGTGCTACAATTACCGGAAAAGAAATTAAACAAGATAAATTAGAAGTAAATGCGCAAGAAAGAGCATTTATAAATTTAGTTGTTAAAACTAAAAATCTAAATGTTAGAGCCTCATCTGGTGGAATCATAAAATTAACAGGAAGCACAAAAAATCAAGATGTTGATGTAGATTTATATGGTGTTTATAATGGTTTTTCATTAGACGCTTCATCAAATTCAACGGTTTCTTCTGGTACAGGAGCAAGAGCAGAAATTTTAGCTGGCGATACTTTAAATGCCAAAGTTAGTTTTGGAGGTTCTATTTTTTACAAAGGAAATCCGGATGTTGTAAAGGATAAAAAAGTTATTGGAGGAATTATTCAAAAAAGAGATTAATAAAAACCTTTTTGTATATTTGTAGTATCAAATAAAAAAAATTATGAATAGCTTGTCTATATATTTAGGAATTGTAGGACCTTGGCAAATAGCAATAATTGTTGTTTTGGTTTTATTAATGTTTGGTGGCAAAAAGATACCAGAATTAATGAAAGGTTTAGGTGGCGGACTTAAAGAGTTCAAAAACGCTGCAAGAGAAAGTAAAGAAGATTCTGAAGAAAAAAAGTAATCTAAATTATTTTAATAAAATTTAAAAGCTCAATTTGTTATAAACAAATTGAGCTTTTTAGTTATTAAATTAAAATATCCCCCAATATTTCAATTTAAATTAACCTATTCAAAATTATAAAATTATACTATATATTCAAAATAAAATAGTGAAAAAGGGTTATTTAATACGGTTTTGGGGTAAATGGGAACTTATTTTTTTAGTAAGTCTACTAATTCTTTTTTATTGAAACTTCTAGATACCGGAATTTTAGATTCAATGTTTTTAGATTTTAAAAAATAACCTCTGGCATTCCCTTTAATTTTATTGAAAAATAAAGAATTAATAATATAAGATTTATGACATCTAACTATAAAAGGATAGTCTTTTAGTTGTTTTAAAATATTAGCTAATGTATTTCTTAAAATTAATTCTTTTACACCATTTGTTGTATCTAAAAAGAAACTTGCATAATTACCATCAATTGTAATGTAAATTAATTTATCAATATGTATCGTTAACTTTTCTTTCTTATTTTCTGAATAGATTGTTATTTCATCAATTATTTTGTTATAATTTTTTTCTTTTTTTAATAATTTTTCATTTACAATCAGCATAAATAGTATTGAAATAATAATTAAAGAAGATGAATACTTATAAAAAAGAATAAAATTAAGTTTAATTAATCCATAAAGATCTTTATAAATACCACTAAAATACCAAAGAACTAAACGATAGAGTATTGTAAAAAAAAACATTAAAATTGAAAAGGAATAAATAGACCAATTTTTAAATTTTATTTTTTCTAAAAATAAAAACAATAATAAAGGAATAATAAAGGTTAAAACACCCATTACAATAGTGTATCCAAATAAATATTCCTTTAATACATCTAAATTAAAAGGTTTAAAAATATTTAGAAACAGAATTATAAAAAGACCATGTAATAAACTTAAAATTAATTTATTAGCTATAAATGGTTCTAAATTAAAAGGTTTTTTAAGAAAAAATAAGATTGACTTAAACAATTTGTTAAAAATTATAAATTATTCTTAATATAACACAAAAAAAAGAAGTAATATAAATTATTACTTCTTTTTTATCGTTTTTACTGATTATTTATTAATTTTTACTCTTTCTTTTTAGGTTTCGGATTTTTCATTGCCTCACCAATTTGATTACTTGCCGTAAAACTTGCAACCATATCATTTAACATTTGGCTACCTGCTTGTGGCGAGTTTGGTAATAAAATTAAGTTACTGTTGGTTTCACTACCAATAGATTGTAAAGTATCATAATGTTGCGTTACAACGATTAAAGCTGATGCTTCTTGACTGTTGATACCAACTCTGTTTAAAACGTCTACAGACTCTTCTAAACCACGTGCGATTTCTCGTCTTTGGTCTGCAATACCTTGTCCTTGTAAACGCTTGCTTTCTGCTTCTGCTTTTGCACGTTCTACAATTAAAATACGTTGTGCGTCTCCTTCATATTGTGCAGCTACTTTTTCTCTTTCTGCAGCATTAATTCTGTTCATTGCTATTTTTACTTGCGCATCTGGATCAATATCAGTTACTAAAGTTCTAATAATATCAAAACCATATTCCATCATAGCATCATTTAATTCTGTTTTTACAGCGATAGCAATGTCATCTTTTTTTACAAAAACATCATCTAATTTCATTTTTGGTACTTCTGCTCTTACAACATCAAAAACATAACTAGTTATTTGATCATGAGGATAATCTAACTTATAAAAAGCATCATAGACTTTTTCATAAATAACTTTGTATTGTACAGAAACTTTTAATTTAACAAAAACATCATCTAATGTTTTAGTTTCTATAATTACATCTAATTGCTGAATTTTTAAACTCAATCTTCCGGCAACTTTTTGCATTCCAGGAATTTTTAATTGAAAACCAGATTGACGGATACTTGTAAATTTCCCAAACGTTTCAATAATTGCAGCAGTTTGTTGTTTCACTATAAAAAAGGAAGCAAATATAATTAGTGCTCCAATTGCTAAAATAATAAGTAAAATAGGTGGCATATAATTGTTTTTAATTGTTAATAATTGATTTACGTAAAGATACTGAATTAAAGTAGTTATTTATTGGACGCAGCTTTATAAAAATGTTACATTTTAATACAAGAAAACCCTGTAAAATATATTTCTACAGGGTTTTTAAAATTGTTTTAAGATTTATTATTCATCTTCTTTCGGAAAAATTTTATTTAATTTTTTATTATAATTAATCCACTTTTTATATTGTTTTTCAGAAAGGATGTTTTTCATTGTAGCGTCTAATTTTTTATCCTCCATTTTAAGCGTATTACTTAAAGGTTCTAAATTTTCGTTCATTGTTTTTAAAACTTCTGTACGATTCGAAAAATCACCACTTTTTGCAGCACTTTTTTGATAATTTTCTACCATTTCTTTTGTACTTCTAAGTAAAAAACTGTTAATTCTTGTAATGTCTTTAAGATCTTTATTATAATCTGTTAAGGTTTTAGAAAATAATTTTCCTTCTTTTGAAGCTAATTTTACTTTAGATTTTTTTGCCGCTTTTTCTATATCATAAACTACTATTCCTAGATATTTTTCAATCTCAAAATTAGGTTCTGGTGCTTTTTCTTGTGTTTGTATCATATCACTTTGACGGCGTCTTTGATTAGTTCCGTATCCGTTTCCATATTGTGCTTCTGCTGTAAATGCACATCCTAAAATTAGTAGTAACAGTAATTTTTTCATGATTATAGGTTTTTTATTGCGTTTTCAATTCTATTTATAGTTTCTACTTTACCAATCATTGCAATGATATCAAACAAATGTGGTCCTGCTAATTTACCAACTAAAGCTAAACGTAAAGGTTGCATTACTTTACCAAAACCAATTTCTTTAACTGTAATCCATTCTTTAATTTCTTTTTCTGTATTTGCTGATGAAAAATCTTCAACATTAGAAATAACTTGAGCTAATTCTTGCATTAATTGGGCAGTTTCAGGCTTCCAGTTTTTGTTTGCTGCTTTTTCATCAAATTCTGTTGGAGTTTCAAAAAAGAAGCTTGATAAATCCCAAAAATCAGTAACAAAAACAGCTCTTTCTTTGATTGATGAAACTACTTTTTGAACAAAATATTTATCCTTAGAAATCCCTTTTTCTGATAAAATTGGTAGAAATAAATCAGTTAATTCTGCATCAGATTTAGATTGCATATATTGCTGATTAAACCACTTTGTTTTATCCGGATTAAACTTAGCTCCAGATTTACTAACGCGTTTTAAATCAAATGATTGTACCAATTCATCCAAAGAAAAAATTTCTTGTTCTGTTCCTGGATTCCATCCTAAGAAAGCTAACATGTTTATAAAACCATCTGCAAAATAACCATCTTCTTTATAGCCACGTGAAACTTCATTGGTTTCATCATTTGTATACGCTAAAGGAAACACTGGAAAACCTAATTTATCGCCATCACGTTTACTTAACTTTCCTTTTCCAACTGGTTTTAAAATTAATGGTAAATGTGCAAATTTTGGTGCATTCCAACCAAAAGCTCTGTATAATAAAATGTGCAATGGCATAGAAGGCAACCATTCTTCACCACGAATTACGTGGCTAATTTCCATTAAATGATCATCAACAATATTTGCTAAATGGTAGGTTGGCATTCCATCGCTTTTAAACAAAATTTTATCATCTAACGTATTGGTATCGTTGGTAATATTACCACGAATTTCATCTTCCATTTTTAAAATTTCATCTTGTGGAGATTTAAAACGTATGACATAATTTTCGCCAGCATTAATTCTTTTTTGCACTTCATCAGCAGTTAAAACCAACGAATTTACCAAACGACCTTTTTCTCTATTATGCCAATTGTAAATAAAGGTTTTTCCTTCTTCTTCGTGCCCTTTTCTTTCTGCATCTAAAGCTTCTGAAGTATCAAAAGCATAATATGCCCAACTAGAATCTATTAAGATATCAGCATATTTTTTATACAATTCTTTACGTTCTGATTGACGATAAGGACCAAATTTTTCATTCTTTCCTGGACCTTCATCAAATGGAATATTACACCATTCTAAAGAGTCTATAATATACTGTTCTGCATTTGCAACATAACGTGTTTGGTCTGTGTCTTCTATTCTTAAAATAAAAGTTCCGTTATATTTTTTAGCAAATAAATAATTATATAAAGCTGTTCTTACACCACCAATATGTAAAGGTCCTGTAGGACTTGGTGCAAAACGAACGCGTACATTAGATTCCATTTTTTTCTTGTTTTAAAGCTGCAAATATAGTTTTTCTATAAAAATTAGTCACTAATTCACTAATTTAAGTTTTTAAAGCGAAAAAACCTCACAAGTTTTCAAAACTTGTGAGGTCTAAATTATTTTATATTAGTGATTTCGTGGTATTTTATTTGACTACAATAATTTAATCGAGAACATATAAATTAGTGATAATCAGTAAAATTAGTGTCTATTATCTATTTAAAACTTTTTATAAACACCAAAAGACAAAGCCAATTGTTTCGCAACATTATTACCAAAAAATGCTGCTGGTAAACTTGCTGTAACTCCAAAATTATCAGAAAATTCTCCAATAGCTTTTATACCTAAAACACCATATTCTTGATCATTTACGTACAAACCAGTTGCTAAATTTGTTATTGGCAAAACTATATCGCCATTTTTAAACGATTTTGAAATATCTAAAAAACCAATTAACCAAATATTTTTAGAAATTTTACCTCCATATTCTCCTCCAATTTTAAAGTTAGAACTGTAGTTATTTGTTCTAATATTTGATCCAATAAATGTTTGTAAATAAGATTTGCTAAAACTTCTACCAGCAATAAAAAGTGGCGAAAAAGTGAATGCATCATAACCAGTTCTTATTCCTGAATTCCCATCAAAAGAACCCGTATTTGCTTCCATAGAAAGTTGACCAGAAAGTAACCAAGTTTTATTGTAAAAATTATGTTTTAAACCGATTTCGATATTTCCTAAACTAGTTTTGTTATAATCTTGTGAACAATCTCCAATACAGTCTATTGCAGGATTTTGAAAACCATTTATTGTAATTAGTTTTAAAGGAAGATTTACAAGTAACGTTGTTTTGTTTGATAAACCATATTCACTATAAAATTGTATGGTATTATCAGCTATTTCTCCAGAAATTGTATAATCTGGATCGCCAAATAATTCATTATAAGTTGGTATTGTTGTAAAAGAAAGTTGTGTGTAAACTTTACCTTTTTCTTGTGTCCAAGGTCCTTGAGAAAACACTGAAATACTGATGAATAAAAATAAAAGTTTGGTGATGTTTTTCATAATAAATACTTTTTTATCAAACTTAATTAAATGATTATAAATAATTAGTTGTTTCATTTTTAATTTACTTACAAATCTATTTAACATATTTTTGATTGTAAATTACTGCGAAAACAGTATTTTTAGTAGTTAATTATGGATGGATACAAAAAAATAACGCAAAAGCTACATCAATTTGCGCGTAAATATTATTTAAATGAACTAATAAAAGGTACAATTTTATTTCTTTCATTAGGATTCTTGTATCTTTTTTTCACCTTGTTTTTAGAATATTTTTTGTGGTTAAAACCAACTGCAAGGACCATTTTATTTTGGGTCTTTATTATTGTTGAAGTTTTTTTATTAATTCGGTTTATTGTAATTCCGACTTTTAAATTAATTGGTTTACGAAAAGGAATTTCTTTACAAGACTCTTCAAAAATTATTGGAAATCATTTTCCAGAAGTGCAAGACAAGTTGTTAAACATTTTACAACTTAAAGAAAGTTCAACTGACTCAGATTTAATTTTGGCAAGCATCAATCAAAAGTCAGAAGAAATTGCACCAATTCCCTTTTTAAAAGCCATTGACTTTACACAAAATAAAAAATATTTAAAATATGCAATTGTTCCCGTTTTAATTTTTGCAATCAGTTTTTTTACGGGTAATAAAAGTGCGTTAACACAAAGTTTAGAACGTGTTGTGCATTATCGAACAGCATATAATCCACCAGCGCCGTTTTTGTTTTCTTTATTAAATGCTGATTTAAATGTCATCCAAGGAAAACCGATTTCTATTTCGGTAAAAACCATTGGAAAAGTGGTACCGAGTGAAGCAAAAATCATTTTTAATAATCAGCAATATTATTTACAAAATAATGGAAATAATACTTTTTCGTATACGTTTTCTGATGTTGAAGCACCGATCAATTTTTATTTGGAAGCAAATGGAATTCAGTCTCAAGAGTATCAGCTAAACGTAATTGGTACGCCTACAATTAATTCAATTTCATTAGAATTAAAATATCCATCATACGTTGGTAAAAAAAATGAAACGATTCAGAATTCTGGAAATTTAATTGTTCCTGAAGGAACGAATATTACTTGGAACGTAAAGACTGCACAAACCAATTCTGTGGCTTTTATCAGCAATCAAAAAAGAGAACTTTTTAAAAGTTTATCTAAAGATAGTTACGGATTATCAAAACGTATTCAAAATGCTTTTGGCTATAAAATTTCATCATCCAACAAAAATTTAAAAGATTTTGAGAATTTACAGTTTTCTGTAGATGTTGTAAAAGATGAAAACCCAATGATTTCTGTTACTTCAAATATTGATAGTATTTCTAGAGGAGTGGCACAATTTGCTGGTCAGATTTCTGATGATTATGGATTAAAGAAATTACAATTGGTGTATTATGATGAACATAATTCAACTATTTTACAAAAGTTTGATTTACAGATAACTAAAGAGAATATTCAAACATTTTTTTATCAATTTCCTGATGGATTAAATTTAAAAACAGGAATCAATTACGAAATGTATTTTCAAGTATTTGATAATGATGCTGTTAATGGAAATAAAAGTGCAAAAAGTACTATTTTTAAGTATAGACAAAAAACAGAAGATGAAGTAGAAGAGGAGTTGTTGCAAGAACAAAAACAAACCATTAATAATTTAGAAAATTCTATTCAAAAGCAAAAAAAGCAACAAGAACAATTAGAAACTATTCAGCAAGATTTACAAAACAAAAAAGATATAAATTGGAATGATAAAAAGAAAGTTGATAATTTTATAAAACGTCAAGAGCAATATAAACAAATGATGGATCGTCAAACCGATCAATTGCAACAAAATTTAGATGAGAAAAAAGAAGAGAATGAAAGTCTTCAAGAAAAAAAAGACGATTTAAAACAACGAATTGAAGAATTAAAAAAGCTTGATAAGCAACAAAAGTTGTTAGATGAAATTCAGAAATTATCTGAAAAACTAAACAAAGAAGATTTGATTGATAAAGCTAAGGAATTGGCTCAACAAAATAAACAACAACAGCGTAGTTTAGAAAAAATGTTAGAAATGGTAAAACGTTTTTATGTTGAACAAAAGACAATGCAAATTGCAAATAAGATTGAAGAATTATCTAAAAAACAAGATGAATTAGAAAAAAAATCCGAGGATACTTTAGAAGATCAAAAGCAAATTAAAAAAGAATTTGAAGAAATTAAGAAGGAATTAGAAGAGCTTGATAAGGATAATGAAAAGTTAAAAAAACCGATGGAGTTGCCAGATGTTGATGATGATAAAAATGTGATTGATGAAGAACTTGATAAATCCGAAGAAAATTTAAAAGAGAATAAAAAGCAAGAAGCTAAAAAAAGTCAGAAGCAATCATCCAAAAAAATGAAAGAGATGAGTGCTAAAATGCAACAACAAATGATGGAAATGGAAGGAGAATCTATGGAAGAAAATATGGATGATCTTAGAAAAATTTTAGAGAATTTGGTTATTTTTTCTTTTCAACAAGAACAATTAATGAATAAGTTTTCTGAGACTTCTACTACGCATCCTGATTTTGGAAAAGACTTAAAAAAGCAAAACGAAATTAAAAAATACTTTGAACATATAGATGATAGTTTATATGTGCTTTCCATTCGTCTGCCAAAAATTTCAAATACAATTCAAAATGATTTATCTTCTGTTCATTATAATTTAGAACAATCCTTAGAGAATTTCTCTGAGAATAGTTTTCCTCAAGGTATCTCTAATCAACGTTATGTAATGACGTCAACAAACAATTTGGCAGATTATTTAAGTAATGTTTTAAACAGCATGAAAGAAAACATGTCGATGAAAATGGGTAAAGGAAAAAAAGGAAAAGGCGAAGGTTTTAGTTTACCAGATTTAATTAAAAAGCAACAAGGTCTTTCAGAAAAAATGAAAGACGGAATGAAAAAAGGTGAACAAAAGGGCGAAGGTGAAGAAGGAGAAAAACCTGATCAAAATGGAAAACCTGGAGAAAAAGGAGAAAAGGGTGAGAAAGGAAAAGATGGTAAATCTGGTAAAAATGGAAATAAACAAGGTGAAGGTGAAGGTAGTTCTAATGATGATTTAGACGGTGAACTGTATGAAATTTACAAACAACAAACTCAATTAAGACAAGAATTACAGAATGCAATTAAAGAGGGTGAAGGAGGAAAACCTGGTGAAAATGCTGCGGCAAAAAAAGCTTTAAAAATGATGGAGCAATTAGAAAATGAAATTCTTGAGAAAGGATTTAATGCTGCAACTATTCAAAAAATGCAAAACTTAAATTACGAATTATTAAAATTAGACAAAGCTGCTTTAGAACAAGGAGAAGATAAAAAACGAAAATCTAGTACTAATAAAAAAGAATCTGAAAAGAATTATTTAAAACAGTTGGAGTTTAAAAAGCAGTTTTATAATCAAATAGAAATATTAAATAGACAATCGTTACCTTTGCAGCAAAATTATAAAATTAAAGTTAGAGAATATTTTTCTGACATCAAGAAAGAGTAATATGGTTGAATATAATTACGAAACATCTTTCGAATTAAAAGATGAAAAACTACTAGAAAATTGGATTGAAGAAGTAGCTTCAAATAATGGATTTGAGGTTGGTGAAATTAACTATATCTTTTGTGATGATGAATATCTCTTAAAATTAAATGTAGAATTTTTACAGCATGATACGTTAACAGATGTTATCAGTTTTGATAATTCTTTAGGGAAATTAATTAATGGAGATATTTTTATTTCTATAGAAAGAGTCACTGAAAATGCAAAAGAATATAATGTTTCTTTTGATGATGAGTTACAAAGGGTAATGATTCATGGTGTTTTGCATTACATGGGTTTTAAAGATAAATCTGAAGAGGAAATAAAACTAATGAGAAGTGCAGAAAATGCAGCTTTAAAGCTGTTAAATAATTGATATTCAAATTAATAAAACAAAGGGTTTCACGTGGAACCATAAGATAATGAGTTTATTTTCAACAACATATGACGTAATTGTAGTAGGTGGAGGTCATGCAGGAAGTGAAGCTGCTGCTGCTGCTGCAAACATGGGTGCACATACTTTATTAATTACAATGAATTTGCAAAATATTGCACAAATGAGTTGTAATCCTGCAATGGGAGGAATTGCAAAAGGGCAAATTGTAAGAGAGATTGATGCTTTAGGTGGTTACAGTGGAATTGTTACTGATAAAACGGCAATACAGTTTAAGATGCTGAACAAATCTAAAGGACCTGCAATGTGGAGTCCAAGAGCGCAATCAGATAGAATGATGTTTGCAGAATGCTGGAGAACCATGTTGGAGCAAACAGAAAATTTAGATTTTTATCAAGATTCTGTCAATGGATTATTTTTTGATGGCGATAAAATTGTAGGTGTTAAAACTGCTTTGGGTTTAGAAATAAATGCTAAAACTGTGGTGATAACTGCAGGTACTTTTTTAAATGGCTTGATTCATATTGGAGATAAAACATTTGGAGGGGGAAGAGCAGGGGAAAGTGCATCAACAGGAATTACAGAAGATTTAGTTTCAAAAGGTTTTGAATCTGGAAGAATGAAAACAGGAACTCCTCCAAGAGTTGATGGTCGCTCTTTAGATTATTCTAAAATGTTAGAACAACCTGGAGATGATAATCCGGAGAAATTTTCTTATTTACCAAGTACAAAATCTTTGGTAAAACAACGTTCGTGTTATCTAACGTATACGAATCCTAAAGTGCATGAATTGTTGCGAGAAGGGTTTGATAGATCGCCAATGTTTAATGGTAGAATTAAATCTACGGGACCAAGATATTGTCCTTCTGTAGAAGATAAAGTAAACCGATTTGCAACAAAAGATAGACATCAAATTTTTGTAGAACCAGAGGGTTGGACAACAGTAGAAATGTATGTAAACGGATTTTCAACTTCGCTACCAGAGGATATTCAGGATAAAGCAATAAGGGCTATTGAAGGTTTTGAAAACGTAAAGTTTTTTAGATATGGATACGCAATTGAATATGATTATTTTCCGCCAACACAATTAACACATTCTTTAGAAACAAAGTTGGTAGAGAATTTATTTTTTGCTGGTCAGATTAACGGAACTACAGGTTATGAGGAAGCCGCTTCTCAAGGATTAATGGCGGGTATAAATGCTGCTTTAAAAGTACAAGGAAAACAACCGTTTATTTTAAAAAGGAATGAAGCTTATATAGGTGTTTTGGTTGATGATTTAATTACAAAAGGTACAGAAGAGCCTTATAGAATGTTTACATCAAGAGCAGAATATAGAACTTTATTAAGACAAGATAATGCTGATTTAAGATTAACGCCTTTAGCTTTTGAACTTGGTTTAGCTTCGCAAGAAAGAATGGATCGAGTTCTAGAAAAACAAAGAAAAACAGATTTGTTAATTAAGTTTTTAGAGGAAACGAGTGTAACAGAAGCAGAGATAAATCCTATTTTAGAAGCGAAGAATTTAGATTTGATAAATCAGTCTTTAAAGCTTTTTAAAGTTGCAGCAAGACCCCAATTAGATTTTAAAGACTTTAAAGATTTAGAGAAATTAAAAGTGTTTATTGCTTATAATAATATTGATTGGGAGATTATAGAGCAAGCAGAAATTCATCTAAAATATTCTGGTTATATTGAGAAAGAACGAAATAATGCTGATAAATTAAATAGGTTAGAAAATGTTTTAATTCCTTCTAATTTTAATTACCAAAAATTACAATCTATCTCTTTTGAAGCGAGGGAGAAATTAACTAAAATACAACCGACTTCTATATCTCAAGCAAGCAGAATAAGCGGGGTTTCACCTAGTGATATTTCTGTTTTATTAGTTCATATGGGAAGATAAATGTTTGTTTTTGATAACTGTTCCTCGTGGAACAATGTAAAAATTTCTTGTAATTAGAATAATAATTGATCCTGCTCCGGCAGGATTTTCATAATATAAGTATTAGTATATATGGGTCATGATATTGATTTTTATAAAGATTTAGAACCATTTTTAGAATGTAAAGATTATACTGTTTCTGAAGAAATTTATCAAGTAATGGTAAATAAGAAGTATGATATGTTGGTTACGGTTCCTGTTCCTAAAAACTTAGCGGATTATTATAAAAGTGAAAACTATATTTCGCATACAGATTCTAAAAAATCATTGTTAGACAAAGTGTATCAAATTGTAAAAAATATCACTTTAAAAAGAAAATTAAAACTGATTGATTCTTTTAAAACAAGTTCTAAAAATATTTTAGATGTTGGAGCCGGAACTGGTGATTTTTTAAAAGTATGTCAAAATAATTCTTGGAAAGTTTTAGGAGTTGAGCCTAGTTTGGAGGCAAGAAATATTGCTGCTAAAAAAGGAATTGTTTTACAAGAGAATATATCAGAAATAAAAAATATACAGTTTGATGTGATTACACTTTGGCATGTATTGGAACATGTAGAAGATTTATCTCAATATATTTCTTCTTTAAATAAATTGCTATCTAAAAACGGAAAATTAATAATTGCTGTTCCTAATTTTAAAAGTCATGATGCAGATTATTACAAAGAGTTTTGGGCTGCTTTTGATGTTCCGAGACATTTGTGGCATTTCTCTCAAATATCAATTTCTAAATTATTTTCTTCAGAAAATATGATTGTCGAAAAAACAATTCCAATGAAGTTTGATGCGTATTATGTTTCGCTTCTAAGTGAGAAATATAAATCAGGAAAAATGAATCCTATAAAATCTTTTTACAGAGGTTTTGTTTCAAATTTCAAGGCTAATAGCACAAAAGAGTATTCTTCTTTGATTTACATCCTTAAAAAGGGTGAATAATCTTTAATTAGCTATTTTTAAGAACTTTTTTGTTAGTACACCTAAAAGTAGATCACTTTATTTTTAAAACCCTTTAAAACGTTGTTTTTGGAGGGTTTTATATAGTATTTATTTATAATATAATTCTTTACAATAGTTTTTTATTATTTTAAATGGTTTTTTCTAGAATATATCAAATGTATTAGAATTTTAGTTTTTATAAATTTCGTTTTACTAATTTTAATAAAAGTAAGATTCCTAGTTTGTTTTTGAAAAAAAAACAAAAAAAAAGCTGGAATGTTCCTCGTGGAACAATTGTAAAAAATGGCCAAAAACAGACAATTATGATGTCTGGTACTTTTTGATAATTCTAGAATTTATCATCGTTTTTTAAAATTGAATAACAATACTTAGCCTGGATATTTCGTAATATAAAAAATTAAAATATTTTATTTGCGTCGAGCTTTAAATTATCTAAAAGGTTAATGGAATAGGAAGTTGGTTGAACTATCGTTAGTTTTTTTATTTTTAATAAAAGTAAATTTTCTGTCTTAAGGTTATCTGTGAAGAAATTGTTTAAAAAATATGATATCTATGTTCTTCTAAAAAGTTTATCATTAAAATATTTTTTAAAATGATAAGAAAAAGATAAGAGTTTTAAAAAAAAAAAGAAATTATCAAGTAGGGTGGTTAGAGTAAAAAAATATAATATAAAACTACTTATTTTACAAAAATGAATGAGAGAGTTTTTAGTTGCAATTCATTTTTATAATTAAATTAAATCTAAAATTCAATATTCAGAAGATATCGTATTTAATTGATGTGCTTTTAAATTGTTTCTTTTAGAATCTAGAGAAAAGAAGTTCTAGTAGTTTGCTGATCTTTTAACCGCATTAATTTTTAACTCCTTCATTAGTTCGAGATAATTGGCAATTAAAAGGAGAAAAAATAATCTGAGCCATAATGAAGTTCTCGAATAAATTCATATTAAAACAACATTTATTTCCATAATAAGAAATTAATAACCAAAAAGCGAAGTATAATTTTTATGGATTTTGAAAAGAAATCTGTGAATTCTATTTTAAGATAATCTCTTTTTTTCGACTTTAAATTTTTTTGATATACTAATTTTTCAAAAACCTGTTATGGATCAATTGAAATAAAGTTGCGAAAATTCTATGTAATCAATAATAACATTTCTTTAAATTTTAAAAATGAATTCTATAAAAACATCTGTTAAATAAAAAATGTATGTTTTTATCAATTCTAATAAAATAGTTATTTGGTGTTGAGAATTATCAATTTTAAAAATTAGTATTTAAAATAGTTCGATTTAAGAATAAAAAATAATTTTAAACAAAAAACAGTATTGTCAAATGCAGTTATTATTTTTTTTAAGAAATTTATATCAATTTCTATACAAAATAGGAGTAAAGCGTTTTTTTTTTTGTGAATTTGTTTCTTATAAATAGTAAAAAACGATTTTAATAAATTTTTTACTGTTGTTTAGAGCAAAAACGCACAAATACCTTAAGGGAAATTTAAAAGCCCTTAAATCGCGAATTTTAAGGGCTTTTTTTATAAGTTTTACTGATGATTAGGTGATATTGATATCAATTTTAGCTATTTAATAAAAACACACCAAAAACAGTAAGAATAAAATATACTGTTAAGCTCATTGCTCCTGGATAATCTTTTGCCAAACGTTGCCCGATTAACATAAAAATTAAAACAACTGCAGAAAGTTCTAATCCTAATAATGCAAATTCTTTTATTTCTGAAGTATATATTTGATAGATACCAACGATCATAAAAATCGTGGCAATAAATTCTAAGATAACAAGAATGCTTACTAAAAAAGAAACATAATTTTTTAATGGAGAATTTTTAAAATGTTCTTTTATAAAAATTACTGTTCCTTTCCAATCCGAAATTTTTTCAATAACAGATATAACAAAAGTGATCACTAAAAAAAGTAGAATTAAGATTTCTGCAGGATAGTTTGAAAGTAGTTTCATTTACCAAAAAATTTTTGAAAAAGAACCTTAGATTTTTTGGATATTTCTATCAATTCCACTTTTGCATCCTCTGCAAAAACTTGTAATTGTTCAGATGCTTCTTTAGCTAGATTTGCGGTTTTTATAGTTCCTTTTTTTACGTTTTCTTCGGTTAAAGATTCATTTATTTTATCCTTTACAACACCATAAACGATCTTTGCATCGGTAACAAATTCAGTAGTTTTATCTTTAATAGTTTCACTTAAGTCTTTACTTTCTGCGTTGGTTTTGTTTTCTAACATCTTAAATTATTTTTAAATAAATGCTTGGTCTATTGGTTCCCACAATTCAATTTTATTGCCCTCGTTGTCTAAAATCCAACCGAATTTACCGTAATCAAATTCTTGCATTTCACCAACAATTGTTACGCCTTCTTTTTTTAGTTCAGCTAATAATTCAACTAAATTTTCAACTCTATAATTAAACATAAAGTCTTTTTTTGACGGCTCAAAATAAGTTGTTTTTTTCGCAAAAGGACTCCATTGTGTTGTACAATCTTCACCATTTTTATCTTTCCACCAAAAGGTAGCACCATACTCATCTGTGTTAAAACCTAAATGTTTTTGATACCAATCTTTAGCTGCTTTTGGGTCATCAGTTTTAAAAAAGATGCCGCCAATTCCTGTAACTCTATTTTTCATTTTATTATTTTTTTAAGACAGATTTATATATGTTAATCCATTCATCAACAGTTAATTTACTCACTAAATCGCCAATTAAATCAAAAGGAATTTCATCCATTTTTTTAAATCGGATACAACTTTTACCCATATCTAATTTGCGTTTAGAATGTTTTGGATATTCGGAAACAAACCAATCTAAGAGTTCTATATCTGCATAAATTCCCATGTGATATAAATTCACAGAATTCTTTTGCGATGCAATATTGATAAATGGCAAAGGCAATTTTGAATCGCAATGATAGCCATCAGGATATTTAGAATGCGGAACATAATACCCAATCATTTTGTAATTAATACCTTCTTCAAAACCTTTTGGTAAGTTTTTTTTGATGACAGTTCTTAATTTTTCAAACGGAATTTTTCTGTCATCTGGTAATTGAGCTATGTATTCTTCTGGAGTGGTTGCTTCGTATGTCATCTAAATATTTGTTTGATGATTTAAAGCAAGTAAGTTAACAAAATTTTGCTTTAATTTTATCTACAATTGTTTGTGCTAACTTCTCATTACTTTCAACGGTCCAACCTGCAATATGGGGTGTAAGCAAAACGTTTTCTGAATTGATTAAAAATTGAAAAGCTTCCGGCATTTTATCATCAGAAAAAAGATTCTCGAAAGATGATTTTTCATATTCTAAAACATCCAAACCAGCGCCTAAAACTTTACCGTTTTTTAAACCAGTAACTAAATCATTGGTAATAACGGCAGTTCCACGTGCGGTATTTATCAGCCAAAAATTCTTTTTAAAACTGTTCATGAAATCGATATTCACCATGTTTTTAGAAAGTTCATTTTGAGGCGTATGCAAACTTAAAACATCTGCTTTTTCTTGCAATTCAGTTAAAGAAACTTGTTTACAATTTTCATCACCAACATTAGGTTTTATATCGTAACAAATTACTTCAACATCAAATCCACGAAGTTTTTTTGCAAATGATTTTCCCATATTTCCGTAGCCAATTAAACCAACCGTTTTACCATCCAATTCAATTCCACGGTTTTCTTCTCTTAACCAAATGCCGTTTTTAACCTCTTTATCTGCTTTTTGAAGCTTATTAAAGAGCGAAAGCAACATTGCTAAGGAATGTTCACCAACAGCATTTCTATTGCCTTCTGGAGCCGCAATTAGTTCAATATTTTTAGATACTGCATACTCACAATCTATATTTTCTAAACCAGCACCAACTCTACCAATGAATTTTAGATTTTTGGCTTTGTCTAAAAATGCTTTGTCAATAGAAAATCGACTTCTAATGATAAAACCATCGTATAGATGAATTTTGTTTTCAATTTCTTGTTTGGTAGAAGAATAATCTTCATCATTTGTAAAACCTAAATCATTTAATTGATTTAGTAAAAGTGGATGATTGGAATCTAAATGTAATATTTTCAAGTATTTGGATTTTAAGTGGTTGTGTCTCTAGATTTCTAGATTAATGGATTATTAGATAGTTAGATTTTAGGATTTTTAGATTGGTAAAGAGGATGAAAATTTAGACATCCTCTTTATTATTTGTTCAAGTGTATTTTTAAGTTTTTTTAGCGCTGTATTTTCAATAAAATCTAAATTAAAAGAAATTAAAAGTTGAGTTTCAATTTCATAACAGAAGCTAAAGAAATTCTTCAAAATATTTATTTGAATTTCTTGAAACTCCTTCTGCAATGTGAGAAGGAATTGAAACAAAAGCGCGTCTAAATTTAGAAATTAATCAAAATTTTTAATCATCAGGAAAAGATTTTGTGGCTATATAAATATCTTTACAAAATAATCTACTTAATTGTCAAAATTTTAAGTCTTTATAGCTGCGCTTTCTCTAATTTTTCAATAATCTTTTAATCTAAAAATCTAACTTAATACTGTTCATCTTCTGATGGGAAATCTTTGCTTTTAACATCAGCAACATATCTTTCAAAAGCGCTAGTCATCTCTGTATATAAATCTAAATATCTACGTAAAAAACGCGGATTAAATTCATGCGTCATTCCTAACATATCATGGGTAACTAAAACCTGGCCATCAACACCATTTCCGGCGCCAATTCCAATAACAGGAATCGAAATAGATTCTGCTACTTTTTTAGCTAAATCTGCAGGAACTTTTTCTAAAACAAGTGCAAAACATCCAAGTCTTTCTAGTAATAATGCGTCTTCCATTAACTTTTCTGCTTCCTCTTCTTCTTTAGCTCTAACAGAGTATGTACCAAATTTATAGATAGATTGTGGTGTTAATCCTAAATGCCCCATAACCGGAATTCCGGCGTTTAAAATACGTTTTATAGATTCTTTTATTTCTCTACCACCTTCTAGTTTTATAGAATGTCCGCCGCTTTCTTTCATGATTCTAATCGCAGAACGTAACGCTTCTTTTGGATCTGATTGATAGCTACCAAAAGGCAAATCTACTACTACCAAACAACGTTCAATTGCTCTAACCACAGAACTTGCATGATAAATCATTTGATCTAAAGTAATGGGCAAAGTAGTTTCATGACCTGCCATAACATTTGATGCAGAATCGCCAACTAAAAGTACATCTACACCAGCACCATCTAATATTTTTGCCATGGTATAATCGTAAGCTGTTAGCATAGAAATTTTCTCGCCATTTGCTTTCATTTCAACCAAAGATTTTACGGTAATTCTCTTGTACTGTTTTTTTGCTACAGACATTTATTTTATTTTTTTTGAATTCGGTAAAAATAAGAAATATTTAACTAGCTGATAGTAGCTTACTCTAAAAGCTTTAAAAATTTAGGCTCAATAAAAATTAATGGTTTTTTATTTTAAAATCATCGTATTAAGTAAAAATTTATACCAGTTATCATTACTTTTTGTACTGTTTTATATGTACAGCTTGTAATATATCAGAATAAATAGCTCTAAATGCTCTTGGAAATTTTTTGTAATGAAGTGATAATATTTATAAAAAATAACACAACAAATGATGTCAAAATTCAAATTACTGTGATAAATGAAAATATTTTAAAAACGAAAATAAACACGTTATATTACTTTTCTTGATGTTAAAGTTGATGGAAATTTAGCTTTTGTTTGTAAATCTTAAGACTTTAACAGTGATGGTATGTTTAGTTGTTACGGAGCCAATTTAGTTCCAATATGTAAGAATAATGATACTTGGCAAATTATCTTCTTAGAAAATAAGATAAGAACAGATAATTGCAAAGTGTAACATGAAGAAAAATAGCATTATATTTGTTTTTTTAAATTAAAAAATGATTCAAGATATAAGCACTTTAAACCCAGATAAATGGATAGATAATTACGCAGATTACCTGTTTAATTATGCTGTTGTGCGTGTTAATGATAGCGATTTAGCCAAAGATTTGGTGCAAGAAACTTTTTTTGCGGGCTTAAAATCTGCCAAAAATTTTGAAGGAAAATCTACCGAAAGAACTTGGTTAGTATCCATTTTAAAGAGAAAAGTAATTGATTATTATAGAAAAATAAATTCTAAAAAAGGAAAAGCCGAAGTTAGAATGAATTTTTATGAAGACGGAGAAAATGAAGGGAATTGGATAGAAGAAAGAGTGCCACAAAGTTGGGATAATGCATCTGAAAAAGATATTGAAAACGAAGAATTAAAGACGCAACTAGATCGTTGTATAGATAAATTGCCAGAAAAATATGCGATGGTTTTTAGAATGAAAACCATTCAAGAATTTGAGACCGAAGAAATTTGTAAGGAGTTAGATATAACTGCGTCAAACTTATGGGTTATCATTCATAGAGCAAGAACTCAACTTAGAAAATGTATGGAAGATAATTGGTTTAATAATTAGAATTATGCTTAGAAAATTTTTAATCAATTGTGATCAAGCTACAACTATCTGTGATAAAAATCAGTACGGAGAAGCAACAATATTAGATAAGATTAAATTAATTTTTCATTTTTTATTCTGTAAAATATGTTCTTTATATTCAAAACAAAATGTATTTTTGTCTACAATGTATAAAGATCATGCTAAAAGTTGTAAGAAAGTTAAACATTGTTTAACAGATGCCGAAAAAGCAGCTCTTAAAGAAAATATTGAAAGTAAAAAATAATTTTTTTTTCGGTTTTCTTAAAAACCGGATTTTGATTTTTTGTTAGATTGAAACGGAATTTATAGAAATATAGATTCCGTTTTTTTGTACTTTTAGATTTTGGAAATCTTGCAAATAATTCGATAGAATTATCATTGCTGAACCAAAATTATTTTTACTAAATTTTTAAATAATTACTAAATTTTTAAAATGCATTTTTTACCAGAAGAAATAGACAATTACGTAGTAGATCACTCGCAACAAGAACCTAAAATTTTACAAGAATTAAGCAAAGAAACTTGGCAAAAAGTATTAAATCCTAGAATGTTAAGTGGTGCTTTTCAAGGTAGAGTTTTATCTATGATTTCCAAATTGATTCAGCCAACATCTATTTTGGAAATTGGAACTTATACAGGATATTCTGCGTTGTGTTTGGCCGAAGGAATGTCATCCGAAGGAAACATCATCACCATCGATAAAAACGAAGAATTAGAAACTTTGCAAAACAAGTATTTTGAGAAATCTGGTTTTAGAAATCAAATACAACAAAGGGTTGGAAATGCTATAAAAATAATTCCTACCATTGATCAAAAATTTGACCTGGTTTTTATTGATGCAGACAAAAGTAACTATGTAAATTATTTTCACTTAATTATTGATAAAATGAATTCTGGCGGAATTATTTTGTCTGATAATGTACTTTGGAGCGGAAAAATTGTTGAAGAATTAGATCCAAAAGATTTGGATACGAAAGTGCTTTTAGCTTATAATAAATTACTAAATTCAGACGAAAGAATAGAAACTGTTTTACTGCCAATAAGAGATGGCCTAACAATTAGTAGAGTAAAATAATTATTGATAACTAATTTAAAAACAGTGTTTTAAAGGTTAGTTGTATAAAAAAATATATAGTCAATACAATATTGAAACAACTAATTTTTATAAAACAAGAAACTAAAAAAATCTAAAACTGTCTTTTTATAGGACCTGTAATATCATCAATATTATCTTTTACATCAGAAATACTTTTTTTAATGTCTTTGGTAAAATCAGTATCTAAACCTTGATTTTTTGCACTTTCATTAATATCTCTTTTAATGTCGTTTGTGGCATCTTTAATTTCACGAATTCCTTTGCCTAAACCTCTTGCAATATCAGGAATTTTGTCTGCACCAAAAACCATTACCACGATCAAAAGGATAACCATCACTTCTGGAGCACCAATAAATAAAAAAGTTGTATTCATAATTAGCATAAAGTTCTAACAAAGGTAAATATTATTAGTCATATAAACATATCAAATAAAAAAATATGTACATTGACGTATAAATTTTTAAAATGCTTTTGATGTTAAAAAACTATGTGTACGTTTTAGCTTCTTTACTGATTTTTACAGGATGTAAGTCCTTGAATATCAATAAAAAAATGAAATCTTCTTTTTTTGAAAATCAATTTACTGGAATTTATATTTATGATGTAAATGCGGATAAAGTTGTATATAATTACAACGGAACTAAATATTTTACGCCAGCAAGTAACGTTAAAATAGTTACTCTTTTTGCAGGTTTAGAGTTATTGTCAGATTCAATTCCTGCATTTAAATATAAAGTAGATAAAGATACACTTACAATTCAAGGAACCGGAGATCCAACATTTTTACATCCTTATTTTAAAGATAGTACTGCTTTTAACATGGCAAAAAAGTATAAAAAAATAAATATGATTACCAGTACTATTGCTGATAAAAAGTATGGACCAGGTTGGGCTTGGGAAGATTTTGACAGCTATTTTAGTCCGGAAAGAAGTGCTTTTCCTATGTATGGAAACGTGCTTACGATCCAAAATGAAAACGAATTAAAAAGTACTCCTACTTTTTTTGAAAATACTATAAAAATTACGAATAAAGGTTACGGAAGAGAAGAGCTTTTAAATAATTTTTACTTTGATAAAAATAGAACTAAAGAAACAGCAATTCCTATGATAATTGACTCATTATTAATTACTAATCTTTGGAATGATCTATTGCCTAACAAATTAAATTTAATAAAAGAATCAGAAATAAAACCATCTAAAATAGCATATAGCATTCCTTCTGATTCTTTGTACAAAAGAATGATGAATGTAAGTGATAATTTTTTGGCAGAACAGCTTTTAATTTTGACTTCTTCAACACTTTCAGACACTTTAAGTTCTGAAAATACCATAGATTATATGTTAGCAAATCAGTTAAAAGATATAAAACAAAAACCAAGATGGGTAGATGGTTCTGGGTTAAGTAGATACAATTTATTTACACCAAATTCTTTGGTAGAAATCTTAACCAAAATGTACAAAAAAATACCTCAAGAAAGATTATTTTCTTTTTTTAATATTGAAGGAAAATCAGAAGTTTTAAAAGATGGATCTTCTAAAGATGAGTTTCCTTACATTTTTGCAAAAACGGGTTCGTTAGGAAACAATTATAACCTAAGTGGTTATATACTTACAAAGACAAACAAAGTACTTATTTTTAGTTTTATGAACAACCATTTTATGCATTCTAATGCTAAAATTAAAGAACAAATGCAACTTATTTTTAAAGATTTAAGAGATCATTATTAAACTACTGCTCATTGTTTTTTAGGATGGATTTCGCTTTTTATTTTTTTAACAGTTTTTTTAAAGTTTTTAAAACGGATGATTTTAAGGTTTTTAAAATGTTTAAAATTAAGGGTTTATAATTTTTTTCACCCCATTTTTGGGGGTTGACTTGTAAGTTTTTTACTTTTATATTGCAAACAGAAAAATTTGCTATTATTCTACTTTAAAAGAAAACGAAATTTACTTCTTATCTCTAATTAGTTGAAAACTATAATATAGAGACTAATATAGTTGGAATAATTCTAATTCGGATAACAGAAAGTTTAAGCAATAAAAATAATTATTAGGGATAAAAGTACTAATTATATTGATATAAGTGGTAGTAAGCAAGCTCTGTACGAAACCAAGAGTTATCACTCAATAACCTAATAAATTAAAAAAGAAAAACTATGAAAAAACAAATATTCCCAAAAGAGATTATTGAAAATACTCTTGAAGTGCATCAATTTAAGCACACCAATAAAAGTAAAATTATTTACAGCATTATTTTGTTGACTTTAAGTACTGCGTTGATTTCTTTACCCTTTATCAATGTTACTATTTATAACACTTCTCAAGGTCTTATTAGATCTGACAAAGAAAGAATACTTTTAGAAAGCAGTAATAGTGGAAAAGTTATTTTTCATCAACTTAAAAACAACCTTCAAATAAAAAAAGGAGATACTCTGTTACTGATAAACAATTTAGCAATTACTCAACAAATAAATACGACTACTAGTTTAATAAGTGAAACCAAAAATTTTGTAGAAGATTTAAAAGTATTATCTAGTCAAAAAAGAATTACAAATAAATTACAATCTTTAAAATATAAACAAGAGTTTAACTCCTATCAGCAAAAACTAAGTGAGTTAAATACACGTTTTCAAAAAATAAAAGAAGATTACAATCGGAGTCAAAAATTATTCGAAAAAGGAGTAATCGCCAAAGTAGAACTGAATAATAGCAAACTAGAATACGATTTATCTTTAAATGCTATCCATCAATACAAAAAACAACAATACAGCAGTTGGCAAGCAGAATTAGTTAACCAAACAAATCAATTAAAAGAATTAGAAAACAACCAAGTACAATTAGAAGAAACGAATAATTTATCTGTTATTAAGGCTCCAGTTTCTGGGACTTTACTAAACGTGAAAGGCATAGAAAAAGGAAGTTTTATACAAAATGGCATTCAATTAGCCGAAATTTCACCGAAATCAGATTTAATTGTTGAATGTTATATAAATCCAATAGACATCGGTTTATTAAAAAAAGAAAATAAAGTGAATTTTCAAGTTAGTGCTTTTAATTATAATCAATGGGGGTTAGCCAATGGAAAGATTGAGGAAATTGGAAAGGATGTTCAAATGATTAACAATACACCAATGTTTAAATTGTTATGTTCACTAGACCAAAATTTTCTACAACTAAAAAATGGATTTAAAGGAGAATTAAAAAAAGGAATGTTAGTAAATGCTCGATTTGAATTAACTGAACGTACTTTATTTGATTTACTCTATGATAAAATGGATGATTGGGTAAATCCTTCTACACAAATAGCTGAAAAATAATCGTCTTTGCGAGGTACGAAGCAATCTTTGTAATTATTGCTTTAGGATTACTAGTAAAAAACTTCAACAATAAAAACATAACCTATGAAAAACCTAAAAACAATAGAAAGATTACAACAGTTACATAAATTAATTATTAACGAAAATACAGGTTCTCCTAAAGAACTAGCTCTTTTAATGTCTATAAGTGAAAGGTCTATACACTTATTACTAGAACAGTTAAAAGATTATAATGCAAATATATGTTATAGTAGAAGTAGAAAAACATACTATTACTGTGAAGATTTTGACTTAAAAGTTTCTATATCCGTAAGTGTTTTGACTAATAATGAAGTAACACAAATTTTTGGGGGTAGCTATTTTTTAAACAATAAACTACACATTGCAAGTTAGTTGCAGTGGCTAAGTATATATTTCACGCGTCAAAATTTATTAGGTGCACATTATAAATTTTTGATATGGATTGTGATGTTTAGCTTGATACTAAACTTTTTTAATATCAAAAAAAGCATAAACTACATAACCAAAAAACTAATTAATAATTTTAAAAATGTAATTTTATGAAAAATTTAAAAAACTTTAATGTTCAAGAGTTGAGTATTCAAGAGCAAAAAGAAACAGATGGAGGTTGGTTTTTAACACTTCTAGTTGTTGCTTTAGTGGTTGGTGTTGTCGCAGGTTTATGGGACTCTACAGATTCATGTCCAGAGACATAGTATTAATCTTTAAATTTTATAAAAAATGAAAAATTTACAAAGTTTTAATGTTCAAGAGTTGAGTACTCAAGAGCAAAAGCAAATTGATGGTGGTTGGTTTTTTACGGCTCTACTAGTAGCTGTTGTTGTATTAGGTGTAGTAGCCTTAGGTAATGCAATTGGCAACTCATTTGATGATTGTGAAGAAAGTTAATAATTAGCTTTTAAAATTTAAGGTCATATGCTGTTCTATTATAAACATCATATGGCTTTTATTGAATATAAATTTTAAACTTTATTATGAAATATAAAACATTTATTATAATTCTTTTATGTCTTACTAATATTTATTCTCAAGAAAATATAAAATCAGATAAAAAAACATACGAATTTACAATTTATGATGGATCAGATTCTTTTACTATGAATCAATTTAGTAAAAACTACTTATCTAGTTATAGAATATTTTCTAGAACTATCGATGAATTAATTCCAAATAAAAAGGTAAAAATGATTGTTAAATTTTCAGCAATAAGTTTATTTGGAATGCCATATACGCATGAAGAAGGTCATCGTTCTGTATTAACATCAAAAGGTATAGGAAGTATTAGTCAACCTTTTTTTGGAAGTAATGGTGCTGCTTATGTAAAAGGAGTTAAAGATACAGAGTTAATAAATTTAAGAAATACAGATTTCCCAAATTATGCTCGTTTGCACTCAGCTGGTTTAGAGTCTGACTATATGATTGCTAGTAAAATAGAAGAATTTGTAGCTTTTGAAGAAGAATCTTATGAAGTTTTAAAAGAAGAGTATCTTTTAAGAAAAATAGGACTTATGAGCTATCATTTAACAACTTTAATGCCGTCATTAATGCCTGAAATAGTTGAAGAAGACAATGAATTAAAGAGAGATATAGTAGGTCATGATATTTGGGGATTTGTACGCCATTTACATAGGTCAAATATGCCTTTTTTTAGATACACAGATTTTGAAGATTTAACAAATACTGAAAAAAAATATGCTAAAGGTTTGGCATGGAAATCTTTTTCAAACTTATTGTCTCCTATGCTTTTCGGAAAAAGTAGCTTTAATTTGAATCCAAACTTAAAAGGAAATTTTTCCATTGGTCATTCTTTATCTCCTTTTGGAGATTATTTTGAGCAAAACTTCTATCTTTTTTATAAAAAAAAGTATAAGGTTATTTTCTATTTAAGAGAATTTATGAATCGAGATAAAACCTTTTTAGCAAGTGGTATTAAACTTCATAATTATAAAATATCTAATAAATTTGCAACAAGTGTTGGTTTAGATCTTTGGAATCAACCAGAAAATTTATCTTTTACTACTACCAATAATAAAATTGGTGGTAATGTATATTTAAAGCTAAATCATTTTACTTTTCAAAATAATGATACTTTTATAAAAGGTATTGGCTTCTTTTCTGAAATTTTTTATAAGACTGATGGCTTTTTATCAGAATATGCTTCGTTAGAAAATGATTTTGGTCTACGTTTTGGGATTTCTATCTCTTATTAATTTAAAAAATGTACACATTGCAAGTTAGTTGCAGCGAACCACTTTATATTTGAATCATCAAAATATTACTAGGTGCACATTATAGTATTTTGATACGGATTGTAAAAAGTTTACAATCAAAAATAAATTAATAATTTTTAAAAATGTATTTTTATGAAAAATTTAGAAAATTTTGGTGTACAAGAAATGAGTACAAAAGAATTAAAAAAAGTCAATGGTGGTTTTTGGCCTAGAGTAGCAAAGTTTGTTTATGATACTCTTATTAGTGCAGCTGGTAGTGCTATTTTAGACGCTGCTGCTAACAGTTTAACATATCAACAAAGAAGTGATTATTACAAATACAGAGGAATGTAATTTTAAAAATTAGAAAAGCCTATTTAAAAATTCCAAATAGGCTTTTTTTTAATATTTTATGAAATTGATAGAGAAAATAGATTCTTTTTTTTTAGGATGTAATAAATCAAAATTAGTTTTATTACCATTATTTTTATGTATTTCCATTTCTTTATTATCTGCATTATGCTTTGTTATATTTTTTGATGAATCAAATTCAACAATTTATCAAGATAAACTAACAATTAGACTATTTATTACTTCTGTTATAATAGCACCACCTTTGGAAACGTTGATATTTCAACATATTCCATATTTTTTTTTTAAGAAAATAATTTCTAATTTTCATATTACCTCATTGATTATTGGTGTCCTATTTGGTTTCATTCATTATTTTAATGAACAAAACTTTTTTGAAGTTTTTACAATAAGTTTAATCGGTATTATTTATGCTTACATATATATAATAGCTTATAAAAGAGATAACACATATCCATTTCTTATAACAGCTTTAATACACTGTATGTATAATTTTTTTGTATTCTTGTTAAAGTTTTTAAATCAATAAAAAAAGTGATTAAATGAAAAAAAAATATCATCTAAAATTATTAGGAGTTTTATGTGGAATTCTGTGTTACATAATTATTAAATGTTTAATAATAAATTGATAATTTTTTGTAAAATTATTAGACTTACAAAAAATAATTTAACCTCTAAATACTTTTCAATATTTTATCTTTTCATATATATCATTTTTATAAAACTCAAACAGTGAAAAAAATCTATTATTACTAATTTATTATAGTTTACTGCAACTAAATTGCAGTGAACACATCTTTATTTGTCATTATTAATTCTTACTATGGCAAAAGTCACCATTAAACAACACGATATTACAGATTGTGGTGCAACTTGTTTAGCATCCATATCATCACATTATAAATTACAAATACCAATTGCACGTATCCGTCAATATGCTGGTACAGATAAAAAAGGCACAAATGTTCTAGGTTTATTAGAAGCTGCAGAAAAATTAGGTTTTGAAGCCAAAGGTGTACGTGGAGAACTAGATAGTTTGTTTAAAATACCCAAACCTGCAATTGCTCATATAATTGTAAAAGAACAGTTACATCATTATGTAGTTATTTATGAAGTAACTAAAGAGTACATTAAAATTATGGATCCTGGAGATGGGAAAATTCATAAGAGAACCCATCAAGAATTTTTAAAAGAATGGACAGGTGTTTTAGTCTTACTATTACCAAAAGAAGAGTTCACACCAACAAATGAAAAAGTATCTGTTTTAAAACGTTTTTGGTTTTTGTTAAAACCACACAAGTTTGTGTTGTTTCAAGCTTTAATAGGTGCTGTTATTTATACGCTACTAGGTTTTTCTACCTCAATTTATATACAAAAAATTACAGATTATGTTTTAGTAGGCGGTAATACAAAACTGTTAAATTTATTAAGCATTATAATGCTTTTATTATTGGTTTTACAAATTGTAATTGGTGTTTTTAAAGACGTATTTTTAATTAAATCGGGGCAACAAATAGATGCGCGTTTAATACTCGGTTATTACAAACATTTACTAAAATTACCACAACAGTTTTTTGATACCATGCGTGTAGGAGAAATAATTTCTCGTATAAATGATGCTGTTAAAATTAGAGCATTTATTAATGATGTATCTTTAGGTCTAACAGTAAATATTCTTATTCTATTTTTCTCTTTTGGGATAATGTTTCTATATTATTGGAAACTGGCTTTAATAATGTTATTAGTTATTCCTCTTTATTTAGTGGTGTATTTTATCATAAATAAGCTAAACAAAAAAACTGAACGTAAAATAATGGAGAGTTCAGCAGAACTAGAAAGTCAGTTAGTAGAATCTTTAAATTCGGTAGGTACTATAAAACGTTTTGGATTAGAAAGTTTTGCAAATATTAAAACAGAAACTCGCTTTATCAATTTACTAAATATTGGGTATAAATCGGCATTGAATTCTATTTTTTCAGGAACGTCAACTACTTTTATTGCTCAGTTATTTACAATAATACTTTTGTGGAGTGGTTCATATTTTGTCATTGAAAGAGAAATTACACCAGGAGAGTTACTTTCTTTTTATGCAATTATAGGTTATTTTATGAATCCTGTGGCAAGTTTAATTGGAGCAAATAAACAAATACAAAATGCTTTAATTGCAGCAGACCGTTTGTTTGAAATTATGGATTTGGAGAGAGAAGAAAACGGATCAAGCTCAATTGTTGTGTTTAGGCAAAAATTGTTGTTAATC
>TARA_R110001606_G_scaffold261206_8_pt1 | contig 41175 bp, 40 predicted proteins | sample TARA_R110001606 | Tara Oceans TARA_R110001606 (sample SAMEA4398315) | marine metagenome | biome: Polar Biome; feature: [SRF] surface water layer (ENVO:00010504); material: water (ENVO:00002006), including particulate matter (ENVO:01000060) such as... | depth 5 m
TCAGAAAGACCCGCGGCTCAGCGTCGCCGGTTTTAGCGTCGCGGAGGCCGATTAATGAGCCAGACGCCCCGTTTCGCCGTGGTCGGCCACCCCAATAAGGGCAAATCCAGCATCGTCGCCACGCTGGCGCAGAACGACGACATCGCCATCGCCCTGGAGCCGGGCACCACCCGGGACAGCCGGCACTACCCACTGAGCGTGGACGGCCGGCCACTGTACGAGTTGATCGACACGCCCGGCTTTCAACGTCCGCGCCGCGTGCTGGCCTGGCTGGAACAACACAGCCAGAGCGCCTCGGACCGGCCCGACACGGTGCGCGCCTTTGTCACCCAGCATCGCGACGACCCGCGCTTCCACGACGAGTGCGAATTGCTGGCACCGATTCTGGATGGCGCCGGGATCATTTACGTGGTCGACGGCTCGGTGCCCTATTCCAGCGAGCATGAGGCGGAGATGAACATCCTGCGCTGGACCGGCCGCCCCAGCCTGGCGCTGATCAACCGCATCGGCGAGCAGGATCACGGTGAGCGCTGGCGCGCGGCGCTGGGGCAGTATTTTCAGATCGTGCGCCACTTCGACGCGGTCCACGCGCCGTTCGACACCCACCTGGGGTTATTGCGCAGCTTCGGCCAGCTGGCGCCGGAATGGGAAGCGCCCCTGGACGAAGCCATCAACCACCTGGCCGAGCAACGCCAGCGGCGTCAGCAGCAGGCGATGCGGCTGATCGCCACCACCCTGGCCGCCATGCTCACCCGGGTGCAAAGCGCCACGTTGCCGGTGGGCGGCAACCGCGACGAGCTGGAACACGGCCTGAGGCAACGCTGGCGGGAATGGCAGCGCCAGCGCGAGCAGGGCTTGCGCCGGGACATCGAGGGCCTCTATCTGCACCACCATTTGCAGCGCCAGGAAAGCGATCTGGCCTGGGAGCCGGGCGCCGATCTGTTCAGCGAAACCACCCGCCGCGCCTGGGGCGTCAGCCGCACCTATCTGGCCACCGCCGGCTTCGGCGCCGGTGCCCTCGGTGGCGCTGGCGTGGACGCACTCACCGCTGGCCATACGCTGGGCGCCGGCGCTCTGGTCGGCGGCTTGTTGGGCGCCGCCGGCAGTCTCTATTACGCCGGCAAGCTGGACCGCCTCAAGCTCGGCGCGCTGTCCAGCGGCGGCCAGCGCGCCCATTTCGGCCCGGTGCGCGACCCGCAGTTCGGCTACGTGGTGTTGGGGCGCGCCCTGGAGCATTGGTACCGGGTCAGCCACCGCAACCACGCCGGCCGCGACCCGCTCACCCTCGGCGACGCCGACAGCCACTGGCTGGAGCAACTGTCGCGGAACCAGCGGCAGGCGCTGCAAAAAGCCCTGCAGAATCCGCCACGGGACGACGGCGACAACAAACGCCGCCTGGCTCTGGAACAGGCCGTGGCGGAATGCGGCGACGCCTTCCTGCAATGGCGCGCCCAAACCTCGCCGTGACCGCGCCGGCCGGGCCGGCGCTCAGTCGCGCAAATGCGCCGAGCGTTCGCGGCGATAATCGCGCGGCGCCACCCCCATCACCTTTTTGAACTGCCGGGAAAAGTGATACGGGTCTTCGTAACCCAGATCGGCGGCCACGTCGGCGACGCTCAGTTCGGTGATGTCGAGCAGGTAGCACGCCCGGCTGATTTTCAAATGCTGAAACGCCTGCATCGGCGTTTGCCCGGTGTGCCGTTTGTATTCGCGGATAAAATGATAACGGGATAACGCACTGGTGGCCGCCACCAGTTCGCCGAGATCAATCTTCTCGTGCAAACGGGTCTGCAGCCAGGCCTGCACCCGGGCCACATCCAGCGCCGCGTGACGGGTCTGGCGCTGGCTCCGCATCAGCGCCATGTAGCTGAGCACGCTCTTCAAAAGATTGGCCGCGTAAAGCTGGTGCTGGCGCTGAAAACGGGTGGCGGTGGCGAGCAGCAATTCCAGCTCCTCGGTGAGGCGTGAGTGCACCCCCACCGCCACCGTGAACGCGCGCTCATCGCCTTGAATTTCATCGAAATATGCGGCCACGCCATCGCCGCCCAGGTGCGCCCAGTAGATCGTCCAGGGATCGCCGGGATTGGCCCGGTAGCGGTGCCGACGCCCCTCGCGCAGTAACAGCACCTCACCCGCCCGCACCGGCCGGCGCACCCCCTCGACCTCGGCCACGCCGGACCCGGCCAGACAGTAAATAAACAGATCGTCCGCCGGCGCCAGGCGCCCCATATGGTGGCCCGCCGCCGCCGGGTAATAGCCCACCCCGTGGGGCTGGCAGTCGCGGCACAACGGGTGCCCGGCCAGTTCATCGACCAGGGTTTGCGGGATCACCACCCGCCGGCCGGCCTTGGGCAAAGGCCATTTCGAGGTTTCGGCGAGGGGCGGTGAGGATTCCGTCATGGGCGCAATTTTATCCATCTTTTCTCAATTGAAGCCATCTAAACCGGCCCACCATTATGATACCAATAGCAATATATTTATAAGTGGCCGGTATCAAAACGATCCGGCCGTGGTGATTACAACAACAATTTAAGGACGTCGCGATGCTTGCGATCAGCTTCCTGGGCCTGTTCCTCGGCCTGGCTCTTCTCGTTTTCCTGACCATGAAGGGCATCAATATCATCGTCTCCGCCGTGCTGTGCGCGGTGCTGGTGACCCTGTTCAGTGGCCTGCCTCTCGACCAGGCAATGCTGGACACCTACATGAGCGGCTTCACCGGCTTCTTCACCACCTGGTTCCCCGCCATTCTGCTGGGCGCCATTTTCGGCCAGATCATGGACGACAGCGGCGCCGCCAAGACCATCGCCCGCAAGGCGCGCGACTGGTTCGGCGAGAAACGCGCCATCATGGCGGTGGTGGGCGCTTCGGCGATTCTCACCTACGGCGGCGTCAGCGTGTTCGTGGTCGGCTTCAGCGTTTATCCGATTGCCTACCAGCTGTTCAAAAGCGCCAACCTGCCGCACCGCTTTATCCCCGGTGCCATGGTGTTCGGTTCGATCTCGTTCACGATGACCTCACCGGGCTCGCCGGAGGTGCAAAACCTGATTCCCACCGAACACTTCGGCACCACCGCCGTGGCCGGCGGTTTTATTGGCGTGATCTGCGGTTTCACCATTTTGCTGCTCGGTGCCTATGCCCTGAAGCTGGCGGTGGGCCGCGCGGTGGCGGCCGGCGAGCAGTTCGATCCGCCCGCCGCCAGCCGCCAGCACGGCGACGACGATGCCCTGCGCGTTCCGGCCCTGGCGGCACTAGCACCGCTGGTGGTGCTGGTGGGGGGTTTCAATCTGCTGTCGCTGGTGTTCGAACTGCGCGCCGTGGAAGCGTTGCTGGTGGCCATGGTCACCAGCCTGGCGCTGGGCTTTGTGCTGTTTCGCCATGCGCTTGATCACAGCACCGGCACCCTGGCCGCCGGCGCCGACAATGCCCTGGTGGCCACCGCCAATACCTGCGCGGTGGTCGGCTTCGGCGCGGTGGCGGCGTTGACGCCCGCCTTCAAGGAGATCGTCGCGGTGCTCACCGACCTGCCGGGCCTGGAGTACGCCGGCCTGGCCATGGCGGTCACGGTGATCGCCGGCATCACCGGTTCCGCGTCCGGCGGGCTGGGCATCGCGCTGCCAATCCTGGCGCCGATTTACCAGGGCATGGGCCTGGACAACGGCGCCATGCACCGGATCTCGGCGCTCGCCTCCGGGGGGCTGGATTCACTGCCCCATAACGGCTACGTGGTGACCACCATTCGCGCCATCTGTAAAGAAACGCACCAGCGCGCGTACCCGATGATTTTCGTGGCCAGCGTGCTGGTGCCCTCGGCGGTGCTGATGCTCGCGGTGCTGCTGTACACCCTGTTCTGAGCCGTGCCGGTGAAGCTGGCAAATGGCTATACGAAGTGTTTTCCTGATGGGGATGCTCTCCATCAGGCGGCCACCTTGTCCGCCCCGCGATGGGCGGATTCCGGTACCCCTAACGCATCACTGATATCAAAGCGGAGACCCTCATGTCGACCCGACTGCCCCAACTGATCAATGGCGAGTTCGCCGAAAGCAACACCCGCACCTGGATTCCGGTGACCAACCCCGCCACCCAGGAAGTGCTCTGTGAGGCCCCCGCCGCCACCGCGGAGGAAATGGAGCAGGCCATCGCCGCCGCCGGCGCCGCTTTTCTTGAATGGCGTGAAGTGCCGGTGTCCGAACGGGCGCGCCTGATGTTGCGCTATCAACACCTGCTCAAGGAGCGCCACGACCAGATCGCTGAAGTGCTGGCCAAGGAAACCGGCAAAACCTTCGAGGACGCCAAAGGCGATGTATGGCGCGGCATCGAAGTGGTCGAGCAGGCCGCCAACGTGGCCTCGATGATGATGGGCGAGACTGTGGAGAACGTGGCGCGCAGCATCGACACCCACTCCTGGACCCAGCCACTGGGCGTGTGCGCCGGTATTACCCCGTTCAACTTCCCGGCGATGATTCCGCTGTGGATGTTCCCGATGGCCATCGCCTGCGGCAACACCTTCGTGCTCAAGCCCTCGGAACAGGACCCGATGACGCCCAACATGCTCGCCGAGCTGTTCCTGGAAGCGGGCGCGCCGAAAAACCTGCTGCAGGTGGTGCACGGCGGCAAGGAGCAGGTCGACACCCTGCTCACCCACCCGGCGATCAAGGCGGTGTCGTTCGTCGGCTCGGTGCCGGTGGGCCAGCATGTGTATCGCACCGCCACCGACCACCTCAAACGCGCCCAGTGCTTCGCCGGCGCCAAGAACCACATGGTGGTGATGCCCGATGCCCAGAAGAGCCAGGTGATCGGCAGCCTGGTGGGGGCCTCCTGCGGCGCCGCCGGCCAGCGCTGCATGGCGATCAGCGTGGCGGTGTTCGTCGGTGAATCGCAACAATGGATCGAAGAACTGAGCGCCGAGTTCGCCAAGATCCGCCCCGGCGCCTGGGACGACAAGGACGCCGGCTACGGCCCGCAGATCAGCCCCAAGGCCCGCGACCGGGTGCTGACGCTGATCAAACAGGGCAAGGAGGAAGGCGCCACCTGTCTGCTGGATGGCTCCGAGTGCACCGTGGACGGCCTGCCCGACGGCAACTGGGTCGGCCCGACCCTGTTCACCGACGTCAAACCGGAGATGGCCATCTACCGGGAAGAAATCTTTGGCCCGGTGCTGTGCTGCGTGTGCGTGGACACCCTGGAAGAAGCCATCGAGCTGGTCAACAACAGCCCTTATGGCAACGGCACCTCGATCTTCACCGCCAGCGGCGCCGCCGCGCGCAAGTATCAGCACCAGGTGGAAGTGGGCCAGGTCGGCATCAATGTGCCGATTCCGGTGCCGCTGCCGTTCTTCAGCTTCACCGGCTGGAAGGGTTCGTTCTACGGTGATCAGCACGCCTACGGCAAGCAGGCGGTGCGCTTTTATACCGAAACCAAAACGGTCACCAGCCGCTGGTTCGAGGACGACATCCAGAGCGGCCCGAACATGACCATTCATTTGAAATAAACGCGCCGGGACCGCGCCCCGACGAAAACCGTTGGTCGTGGGCGCGGTTGCCACCGGCCACCACCAGCACAGGACGCAAGCCGTGGATTTCGCTCTTAATGAAGAACAACTGGCGTTCCGCGACACCGCGCGCCAGTTCGCCGATAAGGAGTTGGCGCCGTTCGCCGCCGAATGGGACGCCGGCAGCGTGTTCCCCAAAGACACCCTCCGCCGCGCCGGCGAATTGGGCTTCTGCTCGCTGTATTGCGACGAGGAGCACGGCGGCATGGGCCTGAGCCGGCTGGACGCGGCACTGATTTTCGAACAACTGGCGGCCGGCTGCACCTCCACCACCGCCTTTATCACCATTCACAACATGGCCACCTGGATGCTCACCCGTTTCGGCAACGACACGATGCGGCAACGCTGGGGCGCCGCCTTGATGAGCGGAGAGAAACTGGCCTCCTATTGCCTCACCGAACCGAACGCCGGCTCCGACGCCGCGTCGCTCACCACCAGCGCGCGCCGCGACGGCGATGACTATGTGCTCAACGGCGCCAAGGCGTTCATTTCCGGCGCCGGCGACACCGATGTGCTGGTTCTGATGGCGCGCACCGGCGGCCCCGGCGCGGGCGGCATTTCCTGCTTCGCGATCGCCGCCGACACGCCGGGCGTCAGCTACGGCCGCAACGAAGAAAAAATGGGCTGGAAAAGCCAGCCCACCCGGGCGGTGATTCTGGACAACGCCCGGGTGCCAGCGGAGAACCGCATCGGCGACGAGGGCCAGGGCTTCAAGATCGCCATGGCCGGCCTGGACGGCGGCCGCATCAACATCGCCAGTTGCTCGCTGGGCGCGGCCACCGCCGCGCTGCGCCAGGCGCAGAGCTATGTGCAGGAACGCCAGCAGTTCGGCCAACCGGTGGCGGCCTTTCAGAACACCCAGTTCGCCCTGGCCGACATGGCCACCCACCTGCTGGCCGCCCAGCAGATGGTGCGGCTGGCGGCCTGGAAACTGGACCAGGGCCACGACGACAAAAGCACCGTGTGCGCCATGGCCAAGCGCCTGGCCACCGACCTGTGCTTCGACATCTGCAATCAAGCGCTGCAGTTGCACGGCGGCTACGGCTACATCAAGGAATACCCGCTGGAACGCTATGTGCGCGACAGCCGGGTGCACCAGATTCTCGAAGGCACCAATGAAATCATGCGGGTGATCATCGCCCGCCGGGTGCTCCAGGATCTGTCATTTTTATAAACGCGCGACATCACGCCCGCCCAGCGGACAATAAGGAGAAAACAATGAAAATCGGCTTTTTTGGTGTCGGTAACATGGGCGGCCCGATGGCCGCCAATCTGGTCAAGGCCGGTCATGAGGTTACCGCCTTTGATCTGGTGCCGGCGCTGCTCGAAGCGGCCAGCGCCGCCGGGGCCAGCGCCGTGGACCAACCCGCGCTGGCGGTGCAAGGCGCCGAGGTGGTGATCAGCATGCTGCCTTCGGCCAAGGCGGTCACCGGCCTGTATCTTGGCGAGCAGGGCATTCTTGATCTGATCGACCCGGACACCCTGATTATCGATTGCTCGACCATCGACGCGGCCACCTCACGGCGGGTGGCCGGGATCGCCGCCGACAACGGCCGGGTGATGATCGACGCGCCGGTTTCCGGCGGTGTCGGCGGCGCCAAGGCCGGCACCCTCACCTTTATTTGCGGCGGCCCCGCCGACGCCGTGGAACAAGCCCGGCCCCTGCTCGAATGCATGGGTAAGAACATCTTCCGCGCCGGCGACAGCGGCGCCGGCCAGGTGGCGAAAATCTGCAACAACATGCTGCTGGCGGTGCACATGATCGGCACCGCCGAGGCGCTGCAGATGGGCGTCGATCATGGCCTCGACCCGGCGGCGCTGTCGGAGATCATGCGCGCCAGTTCCGGCGGCAACTGGTCGCTGGAAGTGTACAACCCGTGGCCCGGCGTGATGCCCAATGTGCCCGCCTCCAACGGCTATCAGGGCGGCTTTGGCGTGAACCTGATGAACAAGGACCTGGGGCTGGCTCTGGAAGCAGCGCTGACCAGCGGCTCGTCCACGCCGATGGGCGCGCTGGCGCGCAGCCTGTACGCCGCCCACGCCAACCAGGGCCACGGCGGCCTGGATTTTTCCAGCATCCAGACTTACTTCCGAAGCCGCGACGCGGATTGATTCGCAGCAATCGTCAACGCATAAAGAACGGCCCAGTGTGGGTGTTATCGCATTAATCACCAACAAAGAAGGCCTCAATGCACGGGGCCGGCGACATTTTTTGGCGCTGGCCCTTGCAGGCGGCGATCAAACAGAACGTCCCGCGGGGGCTGACACAGCATGAAGTCGGCGCCGGAGGGCCCGTGTGCCAGTGATCAGTGCACCATGATCGTTTTCTGATCATCCGCAGCAATCCACGGCGACTGCAAACGTGGGATTGATCCCGGTCACACCTGGGACGCCCCGCCATCGGCGAACAACTCGACGCCGTTGATGTAACTCGAGGCATCACTCGCCAGAAACGCCACGGCCCTGCCAATCTCTTGCGCCTCGCCTATCCGCCCGAGCGTGCTTTTTTCACTGAACGCTTGGATAACCCTTTCCGCGTCTTCAGCGAGCATGCTTCGCAGGGACTGGGTATCGACAGGGCCAGGGCTGAGGAGATTGATGCGGACGCCGGAACCCTTGATGTCCAGAACCCAGCTTCTCACCAGGGCTCGCAGGGCAGCCTTGGTTGCGCCATAGACGCTCAGGCCGGGACCGGGGTTGATCGAGGCAGTGGAGCCGATGATGACGATGCTGGACCCTTTGGCCATAAGGGGCAGCGCTCCCTGGACGGTAAAGGTCACGCCTTTCACATTGATATTGAAAAGCCGATCAAAGCTTGCTTCGGTGATCGTACCCAGCGGCCCTATTTCCCCCGTCCCCGCGTTAGCGATCAGGACATCGATACGGCCGATATCCGACTCGATACGGCTAAAGAGTGCCGCCAGATCGGACGCGTTCGAAACATCGGCGGCAATGGCGACGGCCTCATCGCCCAGGCCGGCCAGGGCCTCGTCCAACTGCTCTTGTCGGCGCCCGGTAATGACCACTTGAGCGCCCTGCTCGACAAACTCTCGTGCAATCGCGAGCCCTAAACCTGATGACCCACCGGTGACCAGCACAACTTTATCTTTGAATGACATGAACATTTACCTGAGCAAAGGAATGGGACTGCGCATAAAATATGTAGTGAATACTATATATGGCGCGCATACTCCGCAACTCATTTAGCAATCACTATATAAAATCTTCGTTTGCCGGACGTTTGCTCGTGGATATAGCGGCCGCTACACTGGATTTCTCATCTCGCGAGGCCACCATGAACGAAAAGACCCGACAACGCCGCCCTGCTTTTGATCGCGAAGCGGGGGTCGCTATCGCTCAGGCGCTTTTTCATGAACGTGGTTATGACGGGGTCAGCCTTGCTGATCTGACCGAAGCCATGGACATCAAACCGCCCAGTTTTTACGCCGCCTACGGCAGCAAAGCGGAGCTGTTCGAGCGGGCGATGCTGCGCTATGCCCAGGAAAACGCACTGCCCCTGGACGATCTTCTCGCGCCCGACCGGCCTCCCGCTGAAGCGCTTTCCGCATTGCTGCTCGCCGCCGCCAAACAATACGGGCGGCACAGCCTGCTGCGTGGCTGCATGATTACCGAGGGGATGCGAGCGAATGACCAGGTGGCACGCCAAATGGCTCGCAATCTTGGCAATGGCGGGCTTCAGGCGATCCGCGCCTACCTTGATCAGGTTCATCCGCGAGGGGCCCAGGCGCTGGCGGATTACATGGCGGTCACTTTGCGCGGCTTGTCGGCAGCGGCTTGCAACGGCATGTCTCGCAAACGTCTTATTGAGGTCGCACAGGTAGCTGGCCGATTTCTCTCTCGGGAAATGGACGCCGACCAATCCACCTCGGCTTCCTAAGCCGTGAGTCGCCGCGGGGCGATGACCTCTGTCTGTATTGATTCGTGATCGTGGTGCTCGCGATGGTCTCGCCGGGTTCGCCACCGAGCCGACGTGCCGGCGTTTCGAAATCTGGCCGTCGTTCGCCGTGGAACAAAGCGCCAAATCGATTCATCGCCTTGGCGGATCAGACACAGAGGGGGATGAAGAAGGACTATTTCCGGTCCTGAATGGCGCGCCAGGGGCGCGCCTGTTCCAATTCAAAAGCCAGCTCCAACAGCGTGCGTTCACCGCCCTGCACCGCCGCCAGCTGCACGCCAATGGGCAGGCCGTTTTCGGTCTGGCCCATGGGTAACGAGATCGCCGGGCTGCCGGAGGCGTTGTTGGCGGGGGTGAAACTGGCGTACTTGATCAACCGGTCGATGAGCGTGTCGAACGGCACTGTCGGGCTCAGATAACCCAGCTCCGGCGTGGTGTGCGCCAGCACCGGCGAAAGCACCACATCGTACTGTTTGAAGGCGCTGGCGTAGCGCTGCCAGGTGCGTTTCAGATGAAACAGTATGGACGGCGTTTTCAGCATGTGGCAGCGGTAATAGGCGCTCAGCCCCAGGGTCAGATCGTCCAGTTCGGCGGCGTTGAAATCCGGGCTGACGATGCGCCGGCCGAAGCGGTGCACCATGAATGCCATAAAGCCGTAATACAGCACGAAGTCATCGATAAAGCGCCGCCCCAACGGGATCGGCGCCTCTTGCACATGGTGGCCGAGATCCTCGAGAAGGCGGGCGGTGTCTTCCACGGTGGCGCGGGTGGCCGGGTCGGTGGCGCTGCCGGTGATCGAATCGACCAATAACCCGACACGCAAGCGTCGGCGGGCCGGGCCGCTCACTTCGCCAATCGGCGCCAGCCGCGGGTCGCGGTAATAGCGCTCAGCGTGGGCGAAAAAACGCGCCGTGTCGCGCACGCTGCGAGTCAGCACCCCCTCGCAGATCAAGTCCACCGGCAGCGCCCGCGAGGCTTCCGATTTCACCAGCCGGCCACGGGTCGGCTTGAGCCCCACCAGCCCGCAACAGGCGGCAGGAATGCGGATCGAGCCGCCACCGTCGTTGCCGTGAGCGATCGGCACCGCGCCAGCGGCCACCAGCGCGGCGGCACCGCCGGAGGAGGCGCCGCAGGAATAGTCCGTGTGCCAGGGGTTGCGCGCTGGCGGCGCGTCCATGAACTCGGTGGAGGCGCTGAAGCCGAAATCCGGCAGCCGGCTCTTGCCCAGCACCGTGAAACCCTGCGCCAGATACTGACGCGCAAAGGCGCTGTCGCGCGCCGCCGGGCGCGCACGGGCCGCCGCCGCGCCCTGCCCGGTGGGCAGGCCTTTCAGATCGAGATTGTCCTTGATCAACGTCGGCACGCCAGCGAACGCGCCGGCGCCCCGGCCGAGCCGCTTCGCCTCGGCGCGCGCACGCTCGAACGTCGCCAGCGCCACCGCGTGCAATCGCGGATCGACCTGTTCGATCCGGGCAATGGCCGCGTCGGTCACCTCGGCGGCGCCCAAGGCGCCGCTGCGAATGCCCTCGGCCACGGCGGTGGCGTCCAGATCGCCAAGGGCATCGTCGCCGAAAGCGTGGCGCTTTTTATTGGGGTCGTTCATCGCGTTTTTTGCCCTTCGTTTGATCAACATGCCCACCCCGATGGGGCCATCGGAGCCATGCCGGAATGTACCATGGTGCCAGCTTCAGGACGGGCCAATCCCAGCTACCCCGCTTCGCCATGCCGCCCTGGGGCAAGAGCCCGATTTAGGCGTAAAGTACCCGCTTAACAACCAATATAAGGGGAGAGCGTCATGGCGTTTGATTTCAGTGGGTACCGGGTGATTGTCGCCGGCGGCAGCAAGGGGATCGGCCGGGCTATTGCGTTGGGTTTCGCCGGCGCTGGCGCGCGGGTGAGCGTGTGCGCCCGTAACGAAGAGGCCCTGCAAGCGTTGCGCGAAGATGCCGCCGCCGCCGGGCTGGAGCTGTTGACCGGCCGCTGCGACATCGGCGACAAGGCGGCGCTGGAAGGCTACCTGAGCGATGCGCTTTCAACCCTCGGCGGCCTCGATGTGCTGGTCAATTGCGCCTCCGGGTTTGGCCGTACCGACGACGAAGCGGGCTGGGCGGTGAGCCTGGACGTGGATCTGATGGGCACCGTGCGCGCCAGCCACGCCTGCCTGGCGGCGCTGCGGCAATCCGAACATCCGTCGATCATCAACCTGGCGTCGATCTCCGCGCTGCGCGCCTCGCCGCGCACCCCACCCTATGGCGCCATCAAGGCGGCGGTGGCGCACTACACCGGCACCCTGGCGCTGGAACTGGCGCCGCACAAAGTGCGCGTCAACGGCATCGCGCCGGGTTCCATCGAGTTTCCCGGCGGCGTCTGGGACAACGCCAGACAACACAATCCCGAGCTTTACCAGCGCACCCTTTCCAGCATTCCGTTCGGCCGCATGGGCAGCGACCAGGAGGTGGCCAACGTGGCACTGTTCCTGGCCAGCGACTACGCCAGCTGGATCACCGGGCAGACCCTGGTGGTGGATGGCGGGCAAGTACTCGGCTGACCGCCTCGGTGGCAAGCCCGCCGGCGCGCACGTCGGGCTTGCATTGGCACCGGAATGCCGCCACATTGGCCGCACTTGAAGGGGAGTATCCCAGGCGGTGCCGCTCGCATGAGGCGGCGCCCCGCCATTCCGCCGTCGTCAGCACGGGCCCAGTGGCCCCGGCGCCGGAACCGGCCCGCCCATGGCGACCGGGGGAGAGACTTTCGGGGATGACCCGTATTCATCTGCCGGAGGTTTTTGCGTGCACGTACCACTTTGGGTTTGGCTGGCGACCATCGCCGCCATCGCCGCTTTATTCCTGTTCGACTTCGTCGCCCATGTGCGCAAGCCCCATGAACCCACGTTCAAGGAGGCCGCCTGGTGGTCCACGTTTTTCATCACGCTGGCGCTGCTGTTCGGCGCCGGTCTGTGGGTGGTGTGGGGGCACCAGCATGGCGCCGAATACTTCGCCGGCTTTATTACCGAGAAAAGCCTCTCCATCGATAATCTGTTCGTGTTCGTCACCATCATGGCGAAGTTCGCCGTGCCCCGTCCTTATCAGCAAAAAGCGCTGCTGATCGGCGTGCTGATCGCGCTGATTCTGCGCGGCCTGTTTATCGCCGCCGGCGCCGCCGCCATCGCCCGCTTCAGTTGGGTTTTCTACATTTTTGGCGTATTTCTGCTCTATACCGCCGTCCATCTGACCCTGGAATTTTTCAGCAAAAAAGAGGCCGGCGACAACTACCAGCCCGGCCCGGGTGTGCGCCTGCTGCAAAGAATCCTGCCTTCGACCAGCGATTACCACGGCCAGAATCTGTTCGCCCGGATCGACGGTAAATGGCTGGTGACGCCTTTGTTCATGGTGGTGGCGGCGCTGGGTTTCACCGATGTGCTGTTCGCGCTGGATTCGATTCCGGCGATTTACGGGCTGACCAAAGAACCCTATATCGTTTTCACCACCAACGCGTTCGCCCTGCTTGGCCTGCTGCAACTGTATTTTCTGATCGGCGGCCTGCTGCAACGGCTGGTCTATCTGGGGCTGGGCCTGTCCGCGATTCTGGCGTTCATCGGCATCAAGCTGGTGATCGAGGCGCTGCACACCAACAATCTGCCGTTCATCAACGGCGGCGAACCGATCCATTTGCTGCCGGAAATTCCCATCTGGCTGTCGATGACGATCATCGTCGGCACCCTGGTGGTCACCACCCTCGCCAGCCTGATAAAAAGTGGCTTGGATAAAAAAGCCGGCTAGGAAGCCTCTGAAAAACGCTGGCACGCCAAAGCCCCGGCCCGTTCGCCACGCTCTGGCTTAGCGTCTGGCGGTGTCAGGCGCGGTCGCGCTCCACGCGCAGGCCGTTGGCCAGCATGCGCCGGGCCAGGGTGACCAGTTCGGCGATGCTGTCCACCACCGCGTCCGGACGGTGCGGGTGACGCAGGGTATTGGGGAAGATCTTGTCGATCCAGGCCGGGGACCAGTGGGCGCCGTTGTAAAAGATCGCAGTGACACCCGCTTCCTTGCCGGCAATCACATCGGTGGTGCTGTCGCCCACGTACCAGACGCTCTCCGACGCCGGCACACCCAGTTTCTCCAGCGCCCGCAAAATCATGTCCGGAGCCGGTTTGCGCCGCTGCACATCGTCGCCGCAGACGATCACATCAAACAGGTCGCGCCAGCGCCCTTCGTCCACCAGCCCCAGTTCATGTTCCAGATATTCCCGACGGCGGTTGGAAATCACCCCCACCGGTACGCCGCTGGCCTTGAGCCGGCGTAATTGCTCATTGATGTCCGGCTCCAGCGGGAACACCTGGTCCACGTACTTCTTGTAGCACGCGTCGAACGCCTGATGGATGGTGCGCTTGGCACCATCATCATCGCCGAACAGCACCTCGAAAATGTCGGTGCGGGAGATCTTGCGCTGGGCGGTGATCTTGGGATGAAGGCGGTGGTGCTCACGCACGTATTTGACCAGTTTGGCGTCTTCCAGGGTTTTCGACTGGTCCGGACCCAGCAGCTTATCCCAAAGGTCCAGCTCCTCCAGACGGGGCAGAACATCGTCCACCGCGTGGTACATCGCATCGTGGGTATCCACCAGGGTGGCGTGCCAGTCGATCAACACCGTCTCCGGCCGGGCGCCGGGCAACTGCAGGATGCTCATGGTGCGCTCCTCTCCACCGGGGGAGCCCTTACCCTACCGGATTCCGGCCGCATGCGCCGCCGCACCGGTGCCAATCTTTTACGTTTCCAACGCTGTTTTAACCGCCCCGCGCACCCAGTTACCAGGAACGAGCAGGAGGCCTGAGATGAGTGACGATCGCCTGAGCCGCTATCGCGACAAACGGACGCTGACCAGTAGCCACGAGCCCGCCGCCGGTCATGAGCGTGGCGCGCGGTTCGTGGTTCAGAAACACGATGCCAGCCGGCTCCATTACGATTTCCGGCTGGCGGTGGCGGGCGTGCTGAAATCCTGGGCGGTGCCCAAGGGCCCCTCCACCGACCCGCGCGAGAAGCGGCTCGCCGTGCAAGTGGAAGATCACCCTTTGGACTACGCGGATTTCGAAGGCACCATCCCCGCCGGCCATTACGGCGCCGGCACGGTGATGGTCTGGGACCACGGCGGGTATCGCAATTTGCGCGCCGACAACGACTCGCCCCGTGACATGGAACAAAGCCACCAAGAAGGGCTGATCGAGATCTGGCTGGACGGCGAGAAAATTCGCGGCGGCTATGCGTTGAAACGGTTTCGCGAGGGCGACAAACCGCAATGGCTGCTGATCAAGATGAGCGATGATCAGGCCGACGCGCGCCGGCGCCCCACCCACACCGAAAACCGTTCGGTACTCAGCGGCAAGACCCTGGCCGGCATCGCCCGCGCCGCTGGCCAGGACCGGCCAAAAGGTAACCACGATGACTGAAAAACACTACCACCTGGATGGCCATGACATTGCTGTCAGCCACGCCGACAAGGCGCTGTTTCCCGAACCGAAGATCACCAAGCAGGCGCTGGCTGAGTACTACCGCCGAGTGGCGCCGGTGATGTTGCCGCATATAAAAGGGCGGCCGTTGACCCTGCATCGCTTCCCCGATGGCATCGGTGAAGATGGCTTCTTCCAACAAGCTCGAGGGCGTTACTTTCCTGAGTGGCTGCCGGCGCGAACGATCGAGCATGGCGGCGACACCGGTGAAGTAACCCACGTGCTGTGCGAACACAGCGCGGATCTGGTCTACCTGGCCGGGCAGGCAGCCATCGCCCTGCACGCCTGGCCCAGCCGCCAGCCGGAGCTGGATAAGCCTAGCCAATTGATCTTCGACCTGGACCCGCCGGGCCAGGACTTCGAGCCGGTGCGCCAGGCAGCGTTACAGCTCGGCCAGTGGCTGCGTGAACGGAATATCACGCCGTTCGTGAAGACCACCGGCTCGCGGGGCCTGCACGTGGTGGTGCCTCTGGAGCCGGAGCTGGATTTCGACCGCGCCCGGGATCTGGCACGGGACATGGCCGCGCAGTTGGCGCATCAGCATGCCGACACGCTGACGCTGGAGCAGCGGAAGGACAAGCGAAAAGGACGGCTGTACCTGGACATCATGCGCAACGCTTTCGGCCAGACCGCGGTGGCGCCTTATTCGGTGCGCGCTCTCCCCGGCGCGCCGGTGGCGACGCCGTTGGAATGGTCGGAACTGGATGACGCGCGGTTAACCGCGCGCCGCTATACCGTGGCCAACCTGTTCCGCCGGCTCGGCCAGAGGCAGGACCCCTGGCATCGCATGGAGGATCAGGCGGTGGGTGCGGCCGCGTTACGTAAGGCCACCGGTTAAAGGGAATGGCTGTTTATTGCGGCGGCGTTATTTGTGCGCCGCCATCTCCTTCTGGTAGGTCCGGGCAAGGCTGGTCTTTTGCTGCTCGGGCAGGGCTCGCCCGGCAAGCTGGAATACTTCCTGCTCTTCTTCATCAAGATGATGGGTGACCAGATGTTGCAGTTTCTTGGCGGTGCTCAACCAGGCCGAAGAACTGAAATCCGTTTCTTCCAGGGTTTCCAACAGCTCGTCGATCTCGTGGTGCTCGGCCACACTGTGGCGCGCTTTTTCCTGGGTCAGATCGACTTCCATCATGGGGATATAAAGGGCACGTTCTTCCGCGGCGGCGTGGGCGCTCAGCTCGGTTTTCACCTTTTCGAACAGCTCGTCGCGCCCCTCGCTGTCGCCGTGGGTTTTCACCAACAGTTCCAGCAGAGTCCGCTGTTTATCGTGGTCCGCGCGCAGCGCTTCGAAAATGGTCATGGGTATGGCCTCCTCAGGGGGGTGCACCGGGCCGGCGCGTCGGAGTCGCGCCAAAAAAAGCCCGCGGTACGGTTTCAATCGGTCCGATCAATGACCGTTACCATACCCTGGAAAAGAGAAATTCCCGGACAGCTTTACCGGAGTTTACCTTCCCCCATGTTCAGTCAGTCTCCAGCAGACGCGGCCCCGGCCCCTCGTCACCAAGCTGGTCCCAGGGGTTGCGCAGCGGGCAGGCTTCCATCGACAAACAGCCGCAACCGATGCAGCCGTCGAGCTGGTCACGCAATCGGGTAAGCTGCTCAATGCGCCGATTCAAATCACCACGCCAGCGCCGCGACAAACGCTGCCAATCCCGAGCGGTGGGCGCGCGGCCATCCGGCAATTCATTCAGCGCGTCGGCGATCTCCGCCAGCGGAATGCCGGTACGCTGGGCCACCTTGATCAGGGCCACCCGGCGCAGCACACCGCGATGGTAACGCCGCTGATTGCCGTTATTGCGGCGGCTCTGAATCAGCCCTTTGCTTTCATAGAAATGCAACGCCGACACCGCCACGCCGCTGCGGCGTGCCACCTCGCCCACCGACAGCTCCTTGTTCACGGTCTGCTGGTTAACCGTGCCCTCATTAACCGTGCCTTCGTTGACAGTGCTCTCGTTGACCGTGCCCATGCGCCACTCTTTGATCTCAAGTTTAGTTGAGGTTTTACACTGCCGGCGCGGGCATGGCAACCGTGATTAAAGAATCCAATCGCCACCCCGGTTAAACGTTCGCCGTAGTATCATCGGGGCCGGGTCGAAACAGCCCGACCCCGGTCGACTACCTCCCCGACCCAATCACACCGTTTCCGACGCAGCAAGGAGCCGCCGTGGACCCGATCATTTCCATCAAGCAGTTGAGCAAGACCTACGACAGCGGCTTCCAGGCGCTGAAGAACGTGGATCTGGAAATCCGCCGGGGCGAAATTTTCGCCCTGCTCGGCCCCAACGGCGCCGGCAAGACCACTCTGATCAGTATTGTTTGTGGCATCGTCAATCCCAGCGCCGGCCAGGTGGACGCCGATGGCCACGATATTCTGCGCGACTTCCGCGCCGCCCGGTCCTCGATTGGGCTGGTGCCCCAGGAAATTTCCACCGACGCCTTCGAGACCGTGTGGGCCACGGTCACTTTCAGTCGCGGCCTGTTCGGCAAGCCCGCCAACCCGGCTTATGTGGAAAAAGTGCTGCGGGATCTGTCGCTGTGGGACAAACGCAAAGACAAGATCATCGCGCTCTCCGGTGGCATGAAGCGGCGCGTGATGATCGCCAAGGCGCTGTCGCACGAGCCCAAGATCCTGTTTCTGGACGAGCCCACCGCCGGCGTCGACGTGGAGTTGCGAAGAGACATGTGGGAGATGGTGCATGCTCTGCGCGAGAGCGGCGTGACCATTATTCTCACCACCCATTATATCGAGGAGGCCGAGCAGATGGCCGATCGCATCGGCGTGATCAATCACGGCGAGATCGTGCTGGTGGAAAACAAGCACGCGCTGATGGAAAAGCTGGGCAAGAAAGAACTGCGTCTTCAACTCAGCGAACCGTTGCAGGCTCTGCCGGAAGGGCTGCGCGATCAATCGCTGGCACTGGCCGCCGACGGTCACGAACTGGTCTACAGTTTCGATGCGCGCCACGGTCAGGGCGACATCGCCGGTCTGCTGCGCCGTCTCGCGGAGCTGGGCATTGAATTCAAGGATCTGCGCACCCGGGAAAGCTCCCTGGAGGAGATTTTCGTTAGCCTGGTGCATGAACCGCAATCACAACCGCGCCCGGAGGAAGAAGTATGAATTTTCACGCGATCCGTGCGATCTACCTGTTCGAAATGGCGCGCACCTGGCGCACGCTGATGCAGAGCATCGCCTCGCCGGTGATTTCCACCTCGCTGTATTTCGTGGTGTTCGGTTCCGCCATCGGCTCGCGCATGGTGGAAATCAATGGCATCAGTTACGGCGCCTTTATCATTCCCGGCCTGATCATGCTGATGCTGCTCAACGAAAGCATTTCCAACGCCTCGTTCGGCATCTATATGCCGAAGTTTTCCGGCACCATCTACGAGGTGCTCTCCGCCCCGGTCTCCTATGTGGAAATCGTGCTCGGCTATGTCGGCGCGGCGGCCAGCAAATCGGTGGTTCTCGGCTTGTTAATTCTCGCCACCTCACGGTTGTTCGTGGAATTCCATATAGCCCATCCGCTGTGGATGGTGGGCTTTCTGGTGCTGACCGCCGTCACCTTCAGCCTGTTCGGTTTTATTATCGGCGTCTGGGCGGATGGCTTTGAAAAGCTGCAGATCATTCCGATGATGATCGTGACGCCGCTGACGTTCCTTGGCGGCACTTTCTATTCGGTGGATATGCTGCCACCAGCGTGGCAAACGGTGACCCTGTTTAATCCGGTGGTGTACTTGATCAGCGGCTTTCGCTGGAGCTTTTACGGCATCGCCGACGTCAGCATCGGCATCAGCCTGGGCATGACGGTGCTGTTCATGTTGCTGTGCTTGAGCACGGTATGGTGGATCTTCAAAACCGGTTATCGGTTGAAGAGTTGAGTGCCGGCGTTGAACACGGCAAGCCGGCCCGACGGATGTCGCGGCGGGCCGGGCTTGTCACTGACACCGATTTAGCGCTTCTTATTGAGATCCGTGACGATTTTTTCCACCTCATCACGAGGTAGATAATCCAGGTCCCAATGATTGGTGTAACTTTCTTTTAAGCGGCGTCGGCCACGGTGCAGCGGCTCCGGGTCGTCGCCGGCGTGGGCGGCGGCGCTGTCGCCAAGCTGTGGCGGCGGTTCCTTCGGCGGCTGTTTGGCCGGGCGCCGGGGAAAGCGCCGCCACCAGTCGCGCCATCGGCGTTTCCAGATTGAGCCCATCGTTTGCTCCGGATTGCGGGCCAGGCGGGTCCCCCTCCATGCTACGCCGGCCCAACCACGCCGCCCACCCCGCCATTCCCTTCATGGCGCCAGCTTCGTACCATGGGCGCTGCCGTGACCCTGGGGAATCGCTTTGAATCTCGACCTGACCGATCTGCTGCTGCTTGCCGCGCTGGTGCTGGGTGCCGCGTTGTTCTGGCGCTCGCAGCGCATCCGCGAGACCGCCCTGCGCGTTACCCGCCGCTATTGCGAACGCGAGGACGTCATGCTGCTGGACGAAACCGTTGGCCTGAAACGCCTGCGGCTGCGCCGGGACAACCAGGGGAAGCTGCGTCTATGGCGCGTTTACGAGTTCGAATTCACCGTCACCGGCGGCGAGCGCTACCGCGGCGAAACACTGGTGCTCGGTGAGCGCGTGGAGCGGGTCACCCTGCCACCGCACCGATTCGTGGACGAACCCGACCGCCTTCGCTAGGGCGCCTGACACTGCTTTTACACCTTTTTTAATCAAACCGGTGTTTTCATGCACCGATCAGGCGTACTGATGGTAGGCCCCGCCAGCAACACGGAGGCCCCATGATTTACGCGCAAAGGGTGGAACGGATCCAGCCATCGCTGACGCTGAAGATCAATGCCGAGGCGGCGGCGCTCCAGAACGGCGACGGCTCGGTGGCGCGGCTGGGTGCCGGAGAGCCGGATTTCGATACCCCGGAGGCGATCAAACGCGCCGCTCACCGCGCCATTGATGAAGGTTACACCCACTACACCGCCGTGGACGGCTACCCCGCCCTGAAGCAGGCGGTGCGCGACAAATTCCGACGCGATAACGACCTGGCTTTTGATAGCGACGAGATCCTGGTGAGCTGCGGCGCCAAGCAAGCGCTCTATAACATCTGCCAGACCCTGCTGCAGCCCGGCGACGAAGCCCTGGTGCCGCGCCCGTATTGGGTGACCTATCCGGCCCAGGTGATGCTGGCCGGCGCCGATCCCGTGTACGTGGACGCCCCCGCCGAAGAAGGTTATACGCTCACCGCCGAGCGCCTGCAGGCTGCGATCACCGCCCGCACCCGGCTGGTTTTTCTGAACAGCCCGAACAACCCCACCGGTCGCGTTTACCGTGACAGCGAGCTGGCCGACATCGCCGATCTGCTGCGCCAGCATTCTCGCCTGTGCATTGTCAGCGATGAAATCTATGAACATCTGAATTGGGGCCCGACGCCGTTTCGTAACCTTCTCAACGTGGCACCGGACCTGGCTGAGCGCTGCTTCGTGGTCAATGGGGTTTCCAAGGCCTACGCCATGACCGGCTGGCGGGTCGGCTTTGTCGGCGGCCCGGCGGAGGTGATCGCACGGATGAAAAAGGTGCAGGGTCAGAGTACCGCCGGCACCGCTTCGATCAGCCAGCACGCCGCTCACGCCGCGCTGAGCGGAGATCAACGCCCGGTGCGCGAGATGGTGCGCGAATACAAGCGCCGTCACGATCACATCGTACCGGCCCTGAACGCCCTGAAAGGCATTGAATGCCCGGTTTCGGACGGCACTTTTTACGCCTTTGCCGATGCCCGGGCGTTGATTGAGCGGCGCACCGATCTGCAGGACGACCAGCAACTGGCCGAACGACTGCTGCACGAGGCCGGCGTGGCCGTGGTGCCCGGCAGCGGCTTCGGCGCCCCCGGACGGCTGCGTATTTCCTTCGCCGCCAGTCGCGAGACCATCGACACCGGCCTGCAACGGTTGCGCCGGTTCATCGGCTGAATCAGCCCTGTTCAAGGAGGAATCATGAGCACCCAAACGGTAGGAGATTTCATCGTCGAGCGCCTGCACCAGTGGGGCATTCAGCGCGTTTACGGCTACTCCGGCGACGGCATCAACGGCGTGATGAGCGCGCTGCGCCGCGCCGAGGACAAAATCACCCTGGTGCAACCGCGCCATGAGGAGCTGGCGGCTTTCATGGCCAGCGGCCATGCCAAATACACCGGCGAAACCGGGGTGGTGGTCGCCACCTCCGGTCCCGGGGCGGTTCACGCTCTCAATGGTCTGTACGACGCCGCCAAGGACCACATGCCGGTGGTCGCGATTCTCGGCCAACAGGCGCGCGTCAGTCTGGGTTCGGATTTCCAGCAAGAGGCGAACCTGGAAAGCCTGTGCCAGGACGTCGCCGGCTACGTGCAGACGCTGATGGCGCCGGAGCAGACCCGCCATGTCGTTGATCGTGCGCTGCGCATCGCCGAAGCGGAGCGCACCGTGACCTGTGTGATCGTGCCCAACGACCTGCAGGACGCCGCCATGGCCCAGCCGCCGGCCGGCCACGGCTCGACCTGGTCGGGCACCGGCTATCGTGCCTCCGAGCGCCTTCCCAAGAGCGCCGATCTGGACGCCGCCGCGCGGCTACTCGACCAGGGCGACAAGGTGGCGATTCTGGCCGGCGCCGGCGTCCAGGACGCGGTGCCGCAACTGCTGGAACTGGCCGACGCCCTCGGCGCCGGCGTCGCCAAAGCGGTGTTGGCCAAGACCATGATCGCCGACGACGCCCCCGGGGTGACCGGCGGCATCGGTTTGCTCGGCACCGAACCCAGCGATTACATGATGCGGCATTGCGACACCCTGTTGATGGTGGGCACCAGCTTCCCCTACGCCGAATTTCTGCCCGCCTGCGACCAGGCGAAAGGGGTGCAGATCGATGTGGACGCCGCCAATCTGGGCCTGCGCTTTCCCAACGAGGTCAACCTGCACGGCCACGCCAGACCCACCCTGCAGGCATTGCTGGAACGGGTAACCCGTAAACCAGAACGGAGCTGGCGGGAAACGCTGGAGGGCCGTGTCCGCGACTGGTGGGAAACGCTGGAAGCACGCGCCAACACCAGCGCCGAGCCGCTGAATCCGCAGAAGCTGTTCTGGGAGCTCTCGCCACGCCTGCCCGAGGGCGTACGCCTGGCCGCGGATGTCGGCACCGCCACCGACTGGTATTCCCGTTTTCTTAAAGTTGGCGGCCACGCCATCGGCTCCACCTCCGGTGGTCACGCGTCCATGGGCAACGGCATCCCCTATGCGCTGGCCGCCAAGTTCGCGGCCCCGGACAAGCCGGTGATCGCCCTGGTCGGTGACGGCGCCATGCAAATGATCGGCAACAATGGCCTGATCACCGTGGCCCATTACTGGCGCCAATGGAGCAACCCGACGCTGATCGTACTGGTGCTCAACAACGGCGATCTGAATCAAGTGACCTGGGAGCAGCGGGTCATGGAAGGGGACCCGAAGTTCGAGACCTCGCAGGCGCTGCCCGATTTCGACTACGACCGCTACGCGGAAATGCTCGGCTTGCGTGGCTTGCGCGTGGATCATCCGGATCAGGTGGGCCCGGTGTGGGACCAGGCCCTGGCGGCGGACCGGCCGGTGGTGATCAATGCGGTGGTGGACCCCAATGTGCCGCCCCTGCCCACCCACCTGGAACTGGATCAGGTGAAAGGTTACCTGGGCTCCATTCTCAAAGGCGACCCGGAAGCCGGCGCGGAAATCCGCCAGTCGCTGAAAGCGATGGCGGCGAAGTATCTGAAACGCTAACGCGCCGCAACGTAAAACGCCCCGGCAAGCCGGGGCGTTTTTATTGCCGGTTTGACCGTGGGGCTCAGGTCCAGCCGAACAGGCCATCCAGCAGGCCACCCAACAGATCACCCAGCCCGGGGATGCCTTCGAGAACGTCGGCAATCGGGTTGAGGATTTGCTTGAGCACGCCATCGTCGCCGGCCAGGGTATCGATCAAGCCCACCAGCGGCTCACCCAGCCCAGGGATCTGACCCAGCAGATCGCCCAACGCCGGCACCAGAGCACCGTTCTCGCCGAGCACGCCGCCGAGCAGATTATCCAGACCGGCTTCGCCTTCCAGGGCACCGCCACTCAGCAGGCCGCCCAGCAGGCTGTTGACCAGATCACCGAGCACCGGCACCTGACCGAGCAGGTCGGTGGCCGGGCTGAGCAGATCGCCAGGGTTGCTCGGGTCCACGCCGCCTTCGCCGCCCAGCAGTGTACCCAGCACCTGGTTGAGCAGGTCACCGGCCACCGGAATGTTCTCCAGCGCGTCGGTCAGGGTCGCCAGCGGGTCAGCGCCGTCGCCACCGTCACCACCGGGGACCGCGCCCAGCAGGGTTTCCAGCAATGGGTTGAGCAGGTCGCCCAGCACCGGCACTTCGCCCAGCAGTTCGCTGAAGTCACCCAGTTGATCGCTGGCGGAAGTCAGGCAGTCCAGCGGGTTTTCGGATTCGCAGGCCACCGCGCCAAGCAACTGATTGACCAGCGGGCCAAGAACCGGCACTTGCTCAAGCACTTCGTTGACCTGGTCAAGCTGACCGCCGGACAAGCCGCCCAGCAGGGATTCCAGATCCAGGGCGTCCAGCGGCAGACCGCCGGTGTCGCCGCCGGCCAGGCCGTTGAGCAGGTCGCCGAGCACGGGGATTTCCGCGACCATTTCGGGCAGGCCTTGCAGCTGGCCGAGCAGGGCGAACAACGGGTTGGCGTCGTCGCCTTCGCCGCCTTCCAAGGCACCGCCGATCAGATCACCGAGCACCGGAATACCGGCCAACAGTTCCGGCAGGGTTTCCAGCAGGTCCACGTTGGTGGGGTCTTGCAGGCCGCCCAGCAGGCTGTCGACCAGATCGCCGACGATCGGCACGCCACCCAAGGCATCGGTAACCGGAGCCAGCAGTTCACCGGACTCCAACAGACAGGTCAGGGGGTCGGCGTTGTCGCCGCAGATCTGATCCAGGCCGGGGATACCCGCCAGGTTCAGCACCGAACCAACACCGGTCAGCACTTCGGTCAGGCACGCCTGGGGATCGAAGTCATTGATGCTGGCGGTCGGGCACAGCGCACCGGTGAGGGTGTTGGCGGTGCCGATCAGCAGCTCGCCGCTGGCCAGATTGTTGGCCACGCCGGTCAGGCAGGTTTGCGGATTGAGCGCGTCTTCGCAGCCGAGCACGGTGAACACGCTCTGCAGGGTGTCCGGGGTGGTTTTCAACACCTCCACCACACAGGAAACCGGGTTGTCGGCGTCCGGGCACAGCTCCTGGGTAATCGGGCTGGTGCCGTCGAGCAGGCCGGTGATGGTGTCTTTCAGGTATACGGTGCTCTCTTGCACGCAGTTGGGCAGAAACTCCACGTCGGACAGGCTCTCGATCAGCGCCGTGTCGGTGCTCGCCACGGTGTCGGCACACAGCAGACCCAGCAGGTTGTCGTTGCCCAGGGAGATGTTCTCAAGCGCTTCGTTTTCGCAGGTGAGCACGTCAATGGCGTTGCCAAGAGGTACGTCCAATACGGTACCGGGGCACACGGAAGCGGTGAAGTGGTTGCTGGTATCGATCAGAGTCAGCGTTTCAGCTTCTTCCTCATCGGTCATGCCGTCATCCGGATCGCCGCCGTTATCGGGATCGTCCGGGTTGCCCGGGTTATCCGGGTTGTTGCCGCCGTCATCCGGATCATCCGGATTGTCCGGGTTATTGGGATTGCTCGGGTTGTCCGGATTGTTGGGGGTTTCCCCACCACCGCCGGAGCCTCCCCCACCGCCACCACAAGCCGCCAGTACGGCGACCATCATCAGCATAAGCAGGCTTCTTGCCAGGGACGTGATCATTTTTCCACCCTCTCACAGAGATTTTTCAAGGAATTCGTCTCGCCGGCACCGGGGGGCGCTACCCCTTCCCCCTCAGGAAAAAACAGCCGGTAACCGTGAACGTTTTGAATGTACAAAGGATGGCTATGAAAAAATGTAGAGCGTGATTTAAGTCATGTTACGGCCTGGTTCAAAAGCGGCGATAAGTGCAGCTTCTGTGTGCGCCGTGTAACGATTTCGTGATTTTTTACGTTCTGAAAGGGCAAAGTTCGAGGTTTGTGTACTGGCGCACTTTATTGAAGTGGCATCGCTCACACGGAAATTGTGCAAACGCGCAAGAACAGGATGGGGCCGCGCGCCGGCGAAGTAGCCGGCACAGGGCTCGACAAAAAGGCGGCGCCACCCGGTGGCACGCCGCCGCCGGGCTCAGGTGATCGGGATCATCACCCGGTCCCGATAGGCCGACCGCTTGCGCAGCCGGCCGTACCAGGCTTCCAGATGGGGCAGCGGGGGGCGCTCGATGTCCAGCTCGAACCAGGCATAAACCAGACAACCGAGGGGAATATCGCCCATGGCGAAGCGGTCACCGGACAGATAAGGCTGCCTGGCCAGCGTCTGGTCGGCCACCGCCAGGGCCCGGGCCAGGGTCTGGCGGCCCTTTTCCATGGCTTCGTCATCACGCTCTGGCGGCGCCTTGCGCACCCGGTTGATAAACCAGGCTATGTAAGGCGGCACCAGGGTCGAGGTGGCCCAGTCCATCCATTTGTCCGCCACCGCGCGCACCGCCGGGTCGGCGTCATACAAGCGGCCCTCGCCATAACGAGCGCTCAGATAACGGACCATGGCGTTGGACTCCCACAGCACCAGATCGCCGTCTTGCAGACACGGGATCAGACCATTGGGGTTGAGCGCCCGGTAATCCTGCTCGTTCAGGCCGCCGAAGCGGCCGCCCACGTCGATGCGCTGATAGTCCAGCGCCAGCTCATCGGCGCACCAAAGCACTTTTTTAACGTTGGTGGAATCCAACCGGCCCCAGATTTTCATTGGCGCCTCAGAGCTGCTCAAGCACGGTTTCCGCGCTGCTCTGGTCGACGCCCTTGGCGTCCACGCCCAGGTATTCCACCACGCCATCGTTGGCGATCAGCGCGAAGCGCTTGCTGCGGATGCCCATGCAGCCAGCGGTGGCGTCCAGCTCCAGGCCCAGCGCCTTGGCGAACTCGGCGTTGCCGTCGGCGAGCATGGTGATTTTCTCGGCGTTCTGATTCTGCTGCCAGGCGTCCATCACGAAGGCGTCGTTGACCGCCATGCAGGCGATCGCATCCACTTTTTCCAGAATGTCGTCGGCGCTGACCACGAACCCGGGCATATGGGTGTTGGAGCAACCCGGCGTGAAGGCGCCTGGCACCGCGAACAGCACTACCTTTCGGCCTTTGAAGAACTCACCGGTGGCAAGATCCTGAGGGCCCTTATCGCCATTGGTCTTGATGGTAACGTCGGGGATTTTATCGCCTACGGCTATGGTCATGTGTGGCTCCTGCTGACGAACAATCGGTACCGCCCGGGTGGGCGGCGAGGCCCTCCAATGTAGCAGATCGCGCCGGCGCCGGCTTCCCGCTGGCGCGGCTTGCGCCCCTCCCCCGGCACCAGGCTTCAATGTTCCGTCATGGCGGTTGAGGGAGGTGGCGGGCATCCCCATCTCTGCGTCAACGCAGACGCAATGAATGGAGACAGCGATGACTCAAACCGTGGTAATCACCGGCGCCAACCGGGGTATCGGGCTGGAAATGGCGCGCGCCTGGAAAGCGCGCGGCGATCAGGTGATCGCCGTCTGTCGGCAAGCCTCGGCAGCGCTGAAAGAGCTCGACACACAAATCATCGAAGGCATCGATGTGGGCCGGGACCAGGACATGGCGGCACTGCGCAATGCCCTTGAGGGTGTCACCATCGGCGCGCTCTATAACAATGCCGGCACCATGAGCGACGAAACCCTGGACGACATGGACTACGACCGCATTCGCACCCAGTTCGAGGTCAACACCCTGGGGCCACTGCGCGTTACCATCGCGCTCACCGGCAACCTCGCCAACGGCAGCAAGGTGGGCCTGATGACCTCGCGCATGGGTTCCATTGATGACAACGACTCCGGCGGCCGCTACGGCTATCGGATCAGCAAGGCCGCCCTCAATGCCGCCGGCAAGTCCCTGGCTCTGGATCTGAAAGCGAAAGGCGTGGCGGTGGGCATTTTCCATCCCGGTTACGTGAAAACCGACATGACCGGCCACACCGGTCATCTCACCCCGGAACAGGCCGCCGAACGTCTGCTCGAGCGCATGGACCAGCTCAACCTGGATAACACCGGCACCTTCTGGCACTCGGACGGCAGCGTGTTGCCCTGGTAAACGCTCGGGCCGCGCCAACCCGACAAGCGGCCTTTCCAGCCATGAAAATAGTACCGATCAGGAAAAAAATGCTCGGTTTTTCTCAGAATCCACTTTTTAGTCCCGATCGGTATGATTATTGGACTTCAGACTGGATATCGCTCTAATATTACCGATCAGGAATATTTGGAGTGACCCCGATGAGCGCCGTGCCGCGACAATACAACGTGGACAGCCCGGCAGAGCTGGGGCGGCGCATCCGCGCCGCTCGGAAGGCCCAGGGCCTGACCCAGGTGGATCTGGCGGAAATCGCCGGCGTCGGCCCACGTTTTTTGTCGGAGCTCGAGCGCGGCAAGGACACGGTGCGCCTGGGGCTGGCGCTGAGGATCGCGCGCCTGGTGGGGCTGGATTTGTTCGCCGTGCCACGAGGGGGTGCCTCATGAGCCGGGCTCTGAACGTCTGGTATCAAGACCGCAAGGTCGGCCGCTTATTGGACAGCGGCGACGGGCGCATGGCCTTTATCTACGACGGCGACTGGCTGGAACACGGCTGGGCGATCTCCTGCAGCCTGCCCGTGAACGAAACCGGCGACTTCCTGCCGCCGGACCTGCGCGGCCATCATTTCTTCGCCAATCTATTGCCGGAAGGAAACGCCCGGGACCGGCTGGTGCGGCAACTGGGTATCGCCGACGACGATTTCACGCTGCTGGAAACCTTGGGCGATGATTGCGCCGGGGCCCTGCAGCTGCTGCCCGAAGGCCAGGTTCCCAATGTCAGCAGCAACGCTCTGCGCCCGCTCCGGGAAGCCGATCTGATTACCGCCATCGAACGGGGCCGAGCCCAATGGTTGGATGGCGACGACGCCCCGCGCCTTTCATTGGCCGGCGCTCAAGACAAAGTACCGGTTCGCGCCACAGCCGGCGAGCACGGTATCTGGACTTTCCAACTGCCGGAAAGCGGCGCCGCGTCCACGCACATCCTGAAACTCCCGGTGCGCGATCTGAAGCAGGTGCCGTTGCTGGAGATTTACACCACTTATATCGCTGGGAAGCTAGGCCTGCCGGTGGCCCCGGTACGCCTTGTGCGTATCGGTCCACATATCGCGTCCCTGGCCGAACGCTACGACCGCCAAAGCCGCGACGGTCTGGTATCACGATTGCACCAAGAAGACCTTTGCCAGGCGCAGGGGCGCTCACACGCTTCAAAGTACGACGCCGGAAGCAACGCGTTCTCCGAGTTAGCGGCGGTGATCCAACAGCACTGCCAAGCACCCGCCGTGGATCTGCAGGCCTTGGCCCGCTGGCAAATCTTCAATGCGCTGGCGGGAAACGCCGACGGCCACCTGAAGAACCTTTCACTGATCTCTCACGGACACGACGGTTGGTCGCTCGCGCCCTTTTACGACCTGGTCTGCACGCTGGCCATCGATAACATCAGCCACCAACTGGCGCTGCCCGTGGGACGTCACACCGACCCCGGCAACCTACACCGCAAGCACTGGGACGTGTTTGCCGAACAACTGGGCATGACGACGAAGCGCATTCAACGGCTAATCCAGGAGCAGAGTTCGGCACTCAGTGAGAACCTTGATGCCTGGCACCGAAATTTCATCGAAGAACACCGCCTCGCCGGCGAACTCGACAATGCCAAGGCCGTGATAGCCCGGCAGATCGGTAAAGCACAACGGGACTGGCTCCCCTAGAGGTCGCACTGCACACCGAACACAGCGAGGCCCTCCACCAGGTACTCGGACAGCAGCGGGTGGCCGAGCAGGAAGTCGGCGGTGTCCGGCGTCCACTCGTCGCGGGCCATGCGCAGGGCCTCCTCCCACTCGTCCTCCTGGAAATCGCCACGACCCAACCACATCAGCGCCACCACCTCGGTCTGCTGATCCGGCTCCAGGTCCTCGATGACGGTGCGAAACTCCGCCACCGAGCCGTCCTCTTTGCCGGCCGCCGGCTCCGTCAGCGCCTCCGCGCCGGCGGCGTCGTCGATGGGGTTGCCGGCGTCCTCCGGCATGCTCACCGTGTCACGGGCCTGGAAGGCCTGGGCCAATTCCACCAACCGACATACGGTCTCGCCGCTCACGTTCAACATGGCTCGTCTCCTGATTGAAGGTCGAATACCTTCAACCTAGTAGCCTGAGAGACAAGAACAAGGCGGGGGATGTAAAAGCCTGTCAGAGAGGCGGACGTCAGGAGGGGATCAGCCGCCAGGCGATTTCCTCGAAACGGTCCAGGCCGCGTTCGCGGAACGCCGGCTGGTTGTTGATCACGTCCTTGCGGGACAAACAATCCAGCGTATGGCCGCCGCCGTACAAGCGCTCCACTTCTTCGGTGGGCACCGCGAACGGCGGCCCGTCCATGCGGTTCTGGTCGTACTCGAAGGTGATCAACAACTGCGGAGCGCGCGCCGTGATAGTGACCAGATGCGCCGCGTAGCGCCCGCGCATGGCCGCCGGCAAGGCCACCAGCGCGGCGCGGTCGTAGACCAGCGCCACGTCGCCCAGATCGTCCGCCGTGAGCGCGAAGACATCGCCCTGGAACACCGTCAACGCGCCGTGGCGCCACGCCCTGCCATCACCCCAGGGCGACACGTCCGGGCCAACACCCAGTGACTCGAACAGTTGGCTCACCGCCAGCTCACTGAGCTCGACGCCGACCACCCGCAGGCCCTGCTCCAGCAACCAGCCGATATCCAGCGTCTTGCCGCACAGCGGCAGAAAGACGGTCGCCCCGGCGGGCAGATCGAACGCCGCCAGATTGCGTTTCAGGATCGGGTGCACGAACGGCAGATGGAAGCCCAGTTCCTGAGCCTGCCATTTTTGTTCCCAGAATCGCTTTTCCATTGGATGCTCTCCGGAGGATTCAGCCCTGGCGACTCAGTACGGTTTCGGTCTCGCGTATCGCCAACGCAAAGTCCGCATCCGCGTGCATGGGGCGAAGACGCTTTGCCCCACTCGAAGTATCGATCATCCCGCTTCTCTCTTGTTGTCGCGCTTTTAGTGCGCTTCCTCCCAGTTGTTCCCAATCCCGGCGTCAACGATCAGCGGAACATCCAGTTCGGCGGCGGCTTCCATGCGCTGGGTGACTTCCTTGACCAGATCGTCGACCTGGCTTTCTTGCACTTCGAACACCAGTTCATCGTGCACTTGCATGATCATGATGGCGTCCAGATCGCTTTCGCCCAGCCAGGCGTCCACCTTGATCATGGCCCGTTTGATGATGTCGGCGGCGGTGCCCTGCATCGGCGCGTTGATGGCGGTGCGCTCGGCGGCCTGGCGGCGCTGGCCGTTGCGGCTGTTGATTTCCGGCAGATACAGGCGGCGGCCGAACAGGGTTTCCACGTAGCCTTTTTCGGCGGCGTCGGCGCGGGTGTTTTCCATGTAGCGTTTCACGCCGGGATAGCGGGCGAAGTAAAGGTCGATGTACTCCTGAGCCTCGCCACGGGGCACGCCCAGCTGCTTGGCCAGGCCGAAGGCGCTCATGCCGTAGATCAGGCCAAAGTTGATGGCCTTGGCGTTGCGGCGTTCGTTGTCGGTGACGTCATCCAGGTCTTTTCCCCACACTTCGGCGGCGGTGGCGCGGTGGATGTCTAGCTTGTTGGCGAAGGCCTCGGTGAGGCCTTTGTCGCCGGACAGGTGCGCCATGATGCGCAGTTCGATTTGTGAGTAGTCGCAGGCAACGATTTTGCGGCCGGTCGGCGCCAGGAACGCCTGGCGGATCTTGCGGCCTTCTTCGCTTCGCACCGGAATATTCTGCAGGTTGGGGTCGCTGGAGGAGAGCCGGCCGGTGGCGGCCACCGCCTGGTGGTAGGAGGTGTGCACCCGGCCGGTGGTGGGGTTGATCAGTTCCGGCAGTTTGTCGGTGTAGGTGTTTTTCAGCTTGGAGACACCGCGGTAGTCCATGATCACCTGGGGCAGTGGATAACCCTGCAAGGCCAGGTCCTGGAGCACCGCTTCGGCGGTGGAAGGCGCGCCTTTGGGGGTCTTTTTAATGACCGGGATTTCCAGCTTCTGGTACAGAATTTCACCGAGCTGTTTGGGCGAGCCCAGGTTGAATTTCTGCCCCGCTTCCTGAAACGCGTTTTCTTCCAGTTCCATCATGCGCTTGGCGAGAAAGGTGCTCTGCTTTCTGAGCATGTCCGCGTCCACGTAGGTGCCGTTACGCTCGATGCGGCTGAGCACCGGCACCAGCGGCAGTTCGATTTCCTCGAACACGCGCTTGAGGCCGGCGTGCTGTTCCAGTTGTGGCCACAGGGCCCGGTGCAGGCGCAGGGTGATGTCGGCGTCTTCGGCGGCGTAGGCGGCGGCTTCGTCGAGGCCGACCTGATTGAAGGTGAGCTGCTTGGCGCCCTTGCCGGCGATTTCTTCAAAAGAAATGGTTTTATGGCCCAGATACTTGAGCGACAGGGAATCCATATCGTGGCGGGTGGCCACCGAATCAAGCACGTAGGATTCCAGCATGGTGTCAAAAGCAATGCCGCGCAGGCTGATGCCGGCGCGCGCCAGCACGCTCATGTCGTATTTCAGGTTCTGGCCGACTTTTTTAATGCGTTCGTCTTCGAGTAAGGGTTTGAGTTTTTCCAGAACCTGCTCACGGGGCAACTGATCCGGGGCGCCGGGGTAATCGTGTGCGAACGGAATGTAAGCGGCCTCGCCTTCGGCGGTGGCCATGCTGACGCCCACCAGATCGGCTTCCATGTAATTCAGGCTGGTGGTTTCGGTGTCGAACGCGAACAGATCGGCGTTTTTCAGCTTTTCGATCCAGGCGTCCAGCTGTTCACCGGTGAGCACGTTGTCGTAGCTGTCGCGGTCCACCGCGTGCTCGGGCTGCAGCGCGGCCACGTCGCCGTCCACCGCCGGGTCCTGGCCTTCCAGCAATTCCGCCAGCCAGCCTTTGAATTCAAAGGTGCGATACAGCTCGGCGAGTTTTTCCGCCTCCGGCGTTCGCAGTTTCAGATCGTCCAGGTCCTCGTTGAGCGCACAGTCCAGTTTGATGGTGGCCAATCGGTAGGAAAGAAACGCCTGCTCGCGGTGCTCTTCCAGTTTTTTGCCCATGGTCTTGGCGCCACGAAAATCCAGCGTGGCGACCTGATCCAGGTGGTCGTAAATGTTACTGATGGCACCGAGCCCGCTGATCAGGGCGCGGGCGGTTTTCTCGCCAACACCGGGCACGCCGGGAATGTTGTCCACCTTGTCGCCCATCAGCGCCAGCAGATCGATGATCAGCTCCGGACCCACGCCGAACTTTTCTTCCACGCCGGCGATGTCGAGCAGGGTGTCGCTCATGGTGTTGACCAGGGTGACGTGCTCATTGACGAGCTGGGCCATGTCCTTGTCGCCGGTGGAGATCAGCACCGCTTTTTGCTGCTCGCTGAAAACGCGCGCGAAGGTGCCGATCACGTCGTCCGCTTCCACGCCTTCTTCGATGATCAGCGGCAACCCCATGGCGCGAATCAGCGCATGCAGTGGCTCCACCTGGGCGCGCAGGTCATCGGGCATCGGCGGGCGGTTGGATTTGTATTCTTCGAACAGCTCATCGCGGAAGGTCTTGCCCTTGGCGTCGAACACCACCGCCATGTACTCGGGATCGTAATCCTTGATCAGCTTGCGCAGCATCGATGCCACCCCACGCACGGCGCCGGTGGGCTGGCCGCTGGAAGTGCTCAACGGCGGCAGGGCGTGGAACGCCCGGTACAGATAGGAGGAGCCATCCACAAGGATGATCGGAGCGCGCTCGGCCATGGAATTCCCTGGTCAGATCGGTGAAGCGCACAGTGTAGCGCCGCCAAGCGGTCAGGTCAGGTTGCGGCTGCAAGCCGCAAGCTACAAGAACAACTACGTAGCCGCCCTTGTGGCTTGCAGCTTGCAGTTTGTAGCCCTACAACCGCTCGGTAATCCGCCGGCAGATGGCGTTGACCGCCGCGCGGGCGGCCGGGATGGCGCCGCCCATGGTGATAAAGCCATGCACCAGTTCGGGGTAGTCCAGATTGATCACGGTGACGCCGGCCTGCTTGAGCTTTTCGCCATAGGCCAGACCTTCGTCGCGCAGCGGGTCGGTGGCGGTGACCAGCACAGTGGTGGGCTGGCCGGCCAGGTCCGGGTTGCGCAGCGGCGAGACGCGAAGGTCGTCGAGCACCGACTTGTCCGGCAGATAGTGGTCGCGGAACCAGTTCATCATGGCCAGATCCAGGCCACCCTGGCCGCCGCCAAGCTGCGCCACCGACGGGCTGTCCATGGCGCCGTCGGTGGTCGGGTAGACCGCCACCGCCAGCTTGGGCAGGGTCAGCCCGTGGGCGGCGGCCTGCTGGGCGGCGACGATGCACAAGTTGCCACCGGCGCTGTCGCCCATGGTGGCCAGGCGGGTCGCATCGATGCGCAGCCCGGCGGCGTTCTCGAGCAGCCAGCGCCAGGCGCTGAGCACATCGTCGGCGGCGGCCGGCGAGGGAAACTCCGGCGCCAGGCGGTAATCCACGTTGAGCACCACCGCGCCGGTGCGGTTGGCCAGATAGCGGCACAGGTGGTCGTATTGCTCGGCGCTGCCGATGGTGAACCCGCCGCCGTGGAAGTATACGATCGCCGGCGCCTCACTGGCGGCGCCTTTGGGCCGGTACAGTTTGACCAGAAAATCGCCGTCGCCAGCGGCCAGCGGCACACGCAGGTCACGGGTTTCCGCCACCGGCTGGAAATCCACGTCGAGCATGCGAATCATCTGGCCATACAGGGCCCGGCCCTGGGGCAACGGCAATTGGTGGAAGCCTTTACGGCCATCGCCCAGCGCCAGCAGCAGGCGCAGCCGCGGGTCGAGCCGTTCACGGTTAACCTTTTCCACCAGGCCGGCGAGCCGGCCCAGCACCGGGCCGGGCAGCTTCATCAGCGAGCGTACGGTGGCGCGTTCGATCTTTTCCTGCAGCGACATGATTTCTCCTCAGGCCCGTAGCGGGCGCCAACAAACCGGTGGGGCTCGACCTGACGCGGCAGTTCCCCCGGGACGCCAGCGGTTATAACATCGCCTGAGATGCCTGGCCCGGTCATCCCGGGCTGTTTTCAGGGAAGAGCCCCATGTCGGTGTACACCCGCATTGAAACTGAACACCTGGCCCGCCTGCTGGCGCGCTTTGAATTGACGCTGAAAGGCGCCGAGGCGGCTCGCCACGGCATCGAGAACAGCACCTTCCTGATCGACGCCGATACCGCCTCGGGCGAGCCCCGGCCGGTGGTGCTGACGGTGTTCGAGCAATTCGACGGCGCCGCGCTGGCGCCTTATCTGGAGTTGCTTGCCAGCCTCGCGGCGGCGGGTCTGCCGGTGCCGGCGGCGCTCAGTGATGACCATGGCCAGCGGCTGTTCGAGGTGGCCGGCAAGCCGGCGGTGCTGACCCCGCGCCTGCCCGGCGGCCACTGCTTCGAACCGGAAGTGCCGCATTGTCAGCAAATCGGCGCGCTGCTGGCGCGCCTGCATCGGCAACCCTCGGCGCCGGCGCGGGCATTAACCGATGAGCGCCAGCGGCTGGACACCTTCGCCCATCATCTGTGCCGTCTCAGCGAAGGCGACCAAATGCACGCCCGGCAGATTCTCGAGCAATGGGCGGGGGTTGATCCCGGCGACGTGCCGGTGCACGCGGATTTGTTCCGTGACAACGCCCTGTTCGATGACCAGGGCCGGCTCACCGGGGTACTGGATTTCTACAACGCCTGCCTGGAGCGCCCCGAATACGACCTCGCGGTGGCGTTGAACGATTGGGCGGTGGCCCACGATGGCCGCCCGGTGCCCCGCCGGCAGGCGGCGCTGCTGGCCGCCTATCGCGATGCCGGTGGCCATTGGGACGAATCGATACTGGCTCTGGCCCTGGCGGTGGCGGCGTTGCGCTTCTGGTTGTCGCGGCTGGCCGGGCCGGTGTCCGAGGAATCCGAAGGCGAAGGCAGTAAAGACCCTTCCGAGTTCGCGCGCATATTCGGCTACCGGTTCAGCGCCCTGGGCGGCGTGGAGGCGTCGGCGCCGTTTGGTTAACGCCCCGGGCCGGTGATAATCAGGTGGTTCAACCGCGCCAGCCAGTCCACCTGCCGCCACAGCCAGGGCGTGTGCGGGCGCGCCAGGCTGGTCGGGGTGATCACCGAGACGCCGTCTTCCACCGCCCGGGCCACCACCGCCTCGGTGAACGCCGCCCAGCGGCGCGGCGGTGAGTCTGGTTCACCGGCAACGCTCAGATAGCCCTCGCCGAGCACCGGCTGCAGGCGGCGCAGGCGGGCGAAGGCGAGGCGCCGGTTGAGCTGGTCCTGAATCCGCTCGCGCCAATGATCGCCGGTGGTTTCCAACAACGCCTGGTGCACCGGCGCGGTCAGCCGGCGGCGCAGCGCGTCCGGCACTGGCAAGCCGGCGCCGCTGACCAGCCGGAAGCGCGGATCGTCGTCCAGCCACACGCCCAGATCCAGGAAATCCAGTTCACTGGTGTCCAACTGGCGCAGCGCCTCGCAGTGGCCAGCGGCGGCGCTCAATCCGAAGCTGATCTGGGGGAACAGCGCCCTTAGCGCACGCGGCACCTCCAGCAGATAGCGCTCCACCGCGCGCTCCTGTTCGCCGCTCCAGCGTTCCGGTAAGCCACGCTGGGGGGCGCGGTCGAACAGGCGGCGGGTGACACCGTGGCTCCATGGCGGGAACGGAAAATGATGCGCGAAATCCACCGCCACGATGGTGTCCAGATAGCCCCAACGCCGAGCCAGCTCCAGCGTCTGGGCCCAGACATCGACGTAATCGGCGGGGCGGCGCACGAACGAGCGTCGGGCACGGCTGTCGGGCACAAAGAAGCCGCTGAACCAGAGTTTGATGTCGCGGTCGCGGGCGGCGCCCAACAGCCGTTGAAACGCTTTGCGGATTTCCACGGTGTGCGCGCCGGCGACGATCCGCCGGCGCCGGTCCGCCTCGGGCAGGATTTCGCAACGGTCCAGGTGGACACCATTGAGCGGCGTGGCGAGCAAGTGGGGATAGGGGTCCAGACGCACGGCATTGAAGCCGCGCGCGCGGGTTTCATCCAGCATTCTCTCCACGGCGCCGTAATCGCGACACAGCGGCCAAGCGTAATCCCAGCACGTCATCGCGAGTCGTCCGCCGTCCGCCAGCCGCAGCCCCATCAATCACCTCGAAGCAGGAAACGCATCAGCATACCGGTTTCCTTGCATGGCTCAATGGGCCCGGCCGGAACCGCGCCCGGCGCGCCGGTCAGGCCGGGCCCAGACATTCGCGCAGGGCGGTGGCGGTGCCCTCTAACCAGGCGGTGTAACCGCCTGAATGGTCGCGCCCGAGCGGGTCCAGCGGCCGCAGCCGACAGGCCGGGCACAGGCGGCGCAACAGGTCCGCCTGGGCTTCCGGTTCGACCACCGCGCAGGCCAGCCCCTGTTGCTTCACGGTGGCGGCCAGCGCCACGAAACGACGGCTGCTGGGGCCGGCACCAAGACGCTCGCTGACGATCACCGGATCGCGCAGGCCAAAGTGCCGCTGAAAATACGCCCAGGGGTGGTGATAGGTCAGCCAGGGCACCGCTTGCAGTGGCGCCAGCCACGCGCGGATGGTCGCGTCGCTGGCGGCCAGCGCGGCCAGAAACGCCGCCGGTTGGCCGGCCGGCGGCGGCGGGTCCTGGCGCTCGCCCAGCGCCCGCGCCAGCGCCGCCATGTTGTCCGGGTCCAGCCACAGGTGCGGGTCGACCTGGCCGTGATGATCGTGTTCGTGATGGTCGTGGCCGTGCTGCGCAGGGTCGTCGTCATGATCGTGGCCACCCTCACGGCGCACCACTCCGGGCAGGTCCAACAGCGCCAGACTGGGCCCGTCACGCTCCTTGACCAGCGCCGCCACCGCCGGCTCCGCGTCGGCGCCCAGCCACACCAGCAGGTCGGCCTGGCGCAGGGTGAGAATCTGGCGCGGCGAGAGCATCGGGTGGTGCGGGCTCTGGTTGGCTTCCAGCAGGGTCACCACCCGGGCGTGTTCGCCGTACAGCTGGCGCAGCACCATCGCCAACGGCTCCACGCTGGCTACCAGGGTGGGCGGCGCCGGCGCCGTCCGCGCCACGGTCGAGGCGGTGCCCAGCAGGGCGATCAGTAGCAGCAGTGTAACGCGCATCAAGGGCCGTCCAGGGTTGGCGATGAGGGCTGGCGAAAAAAGCCTCCGGAAAGAGACCGTCGCGGGAATGAAATAATATATCATACGGGTTTCACTGATTGGCCGGATTTCTATGACCGCACCGCTGGTCACCGTGGAAGAGGTCGCCCTGAGCCTGGGCGGCCACCCGGTGCTCGAAGACGTTTCGCTGACCCTGGAACCGGGCCGCATCACCACCTTGATCGGTCCCAATGGCGCCGGCAAAAGTACCCTGGCGCGCCTGATTCTGGGGCTGATGCAACCCGACCGTGGGCGTATCCGCCGGCGTACCGGGCTGCGCGTGGGGTACATGCCGCAGCGGCTCAGCGTGGACGAAAGCCTGCCGCTCACCGTGGACCGCTTCCTGTGGCTGGGCGCCCCAGGGCGCACCCGGACCCGCCGCGAGGCGCTGGCGCGCACCGGCGTGGCGCACCTGCGCCAGCGGCCGGTGCGGCAGCTTTCCGGCGGCGAACTGCAACGGGTGCTGCTGGCCCGTGCCCTGCTGCGCCAGCCGGACCTGCTGGTGCTCGATGAGCCCGCCCAGGGCGTCGATGTGGCCGGGCAAGACGCGCTCTACGGTCTGCTCAACGAAGTCCGCGACCAGCGCGGCTGTGGCATTCTGTTGATCTCCCACGATCTGCATCTGGTGATGGCGCGCACCGATCAGGTGGTGTGTCTGCATCACCATGTGTGCTGCTCGGGCACCCCCGAGGCGGTCAGCCGCGACCCCAGCTACCAGCGCTTGTTCGGCCTGCCCGGCCCGGCCACCAATCTGGCGGTCTACACCCACGACCACGACCATGACCACGGCCTCAGCGGTGGCGTGAGCGGTGACGTGAGTAGTGACGTGAGTAGTGACGGACACGGCGATCACGAGCACCACCACCACGGGGATCACCATGATTGAACTGCTTGCTCCGGCGCTGCTGGCGGGCCTGGCGGTGGCCCTGGTGGCCGGGCCGATGGGCGCCTTCGTGGTGTGGCGGCGAATGGCCTTTTTTGGCGACACCCTGGCCCACGGCGCCCTGCTCGGCGCGGCCCTGGCCCTGGCGATGGACGTCAATCTGTACCTGGCGGTGGTGGTGATTTGCCTGGCCATCGCCGCCGCCCTGGTGGGCCTGCAACAGCAGCGTCAGATCGCCGGCGACACCCTGCTGGGCATTGTCGCGCACACCACGCTGGCGTTGGGGGTGATCGCCCTGAGCCTGCAGAAAACCGTGCAGGTGGATCTGATGGCCTACCTGTTCGGCGATCTGCTGGCGGTCAACTGGCGCGATGTCGCCGCCCTGTGGGGCGGCGCGGCGGTGATCCTGGCGCTGCTCGCCTGGCAGTGGCGCGCCCTGTTGAGCATTACCGTCAATGAAGAGCTGGCCAGGGTGGAAGGGATCGCCGTGACCCGCACTCGCATGCTGCTGATGTTGCTGCTGGCGCTGCTGATCGCCGGCGCCATTCGTACCGTGGGCGTGCTGCTGATTACCTCGCTGCTGGTGATCCCCGCCGCCGGCGCGCGCCGGCTGTCGCGCACCCCGGAACAGATGGCGCTGATCGCCAGCGCCATTGGCCTGCTGGCGGTGAACCTGGGGCTGACACTGAGCTGGTACGCGGACACCCCGGTGGGGCCGTCCATCGTGGTGGCCGCCGCCGCCCTGTTCGTCGCCACGCTGCTGCGCTCGCCGCGCTCATGACGCTCTTTTCATGACGGTAGTTTCATGAACGGGCTGGACCGACGCATCTGGGCGCTGGCCTGGCCGCTGCTGCTGGCCAACATGACCGCTCCCCTGCTGGGCCTGGTGGACACCGCCGTGGTCGGCCATTTGCCTTCGCCGTCTTATCTGGCGGCGGTGGCGCTGGGCGGCAACTTCTTCATGTTTCTGTATTTTTCCTTCAACTTCCTGCGCATGGGCACCACGGGTTTTACCGCCCAGGCACGGGGCGCGGGCGACAACACCCTGGTGGTGTTACTGCGCGCGCTGCTGCTGGCCGGGCTGGTCGGCGTAGCGCTGGTGGCGTTACACGTACCGCTGCGGGAGCTGGGCCTGTGGCTGCTCGGCGGCAGCCCCGAGGTGCGGAGCCTGGCGCGGGAGTACATTGATCTGCGCGTGCTCGGAGCGCCGGCGGCGCTGGGTAATTTCGCCTTGATCGGTTTTGCCATTGGTGTGCATCGCACCCGGGTGGCGCTGAAAATGACGGTGTTGATGCACCTGGCCAACGCCCTGCTCGACGTGCTGCTGGTGCAGGTGTGGCACTTCGATGTGCGCGGCGTCGCCGCCGCCAGCGCCGCCGCGGAATATCTGGGCCTGGCCGGCGGCCTGTTCTGGCTGCGTCGGGAAATCTTCGGCGCAGCCTGGCGGGCACGGCCGCGCGGCGCCCTGTGGCAACCCACGGCGATGCTGCGGCTGCTGGCGGTGAACCGGGATATTTTCGTGCGCAGCCTGGCGCTGCTCAGCGTGTTCTTCTTTTTCGCCGCCCAGGGTGCCCGCCTGGGCGACACCGTTCTGGCCGCCAACGCGGTGCTGATTACGTTTCTATTGCTGCTGAGCAACCTTCTCGACGGCTTCGCCAACGCCGCCGAAGCCCTGGTCGGCGAGGCACTCGGCGGCGGCCGGGCGCGGGATCTGAAACGGGCGGTGGCGGCCACCGGCAAATGGTCGGCGATCATCGCGCTGGCCGGGTTGCTCGGCTTCGCCCTGGGCGGCGCGGCGCTGATCCGGCTGCTCACCGATCTGCCATCGGTGCGCGCCACCGCCATCGACTATCTGCCCTGGATGCTGCTGCTGCCGATCACCGCCAGCGCCGGCTTCTGGCTGGACGGCGTGTTCGTCGGCGCCACCCTGGCGCGCTCGATGAGAAACACCATGCTGGTGGCCACCGGCCTGTTCTTCCCGGTTTGGTGGCTCACCAGCGCCTGGGGCAACCACGGCCTGTGGCTGGCGATGAACACGATGATGGCCAGCCGGGGGGTGTTGATGGGGTGGGTCTGGGTGCGAGGGAAAAACAAGTTAAAAGTTAAAAGTTAAAAGTTGAAAGGAGCGCTCGCTGCCTCTATCCGGTGATGGATTGTCCGCAAACATCGATGCAACCCACCACCGCAGCGCGGCGCACTCCGTTGGTGCCGGCGCGGCAGGTGACGCGTTTTAACTTTTAACTTTTAACTTTCAACTTCACTTCCCCAGCGCGCCATCTTTGCGCAACCGGTCCGCCAGATCGCCGGCGTAGCCGCGTGCCGCTTTTTTCAGGCTGGTGGGGTTGATGAGCCGCGATTGGGCCTGCCAGACGGCGGCGTCGCTGCCGACCCGATAGAGAGTGCTTTGCATGTAGTAATCCTGGTTTTCCACGTAGTACCCGGGCTGGTAGACGGTGTCGTAGGAGGCACCCACGGAGCTGCCGAAATCGCTGCCACGGGCCAGGTGGCCAGGCACGTAATCGGCGCGCACGTCCGCTTTCAGAAACGAGGCCACCAGCACGCCATCGGCGCCAGCGGCTTTCACCGCCTGCTCGGCGCGGGCGCGCAGATCGTCGCTGCCGGACACGTCGCCAATCTTCTGGTGGGCCAGCACCGCTTGCACGCCCTGGCCGCTGAGCGCCTTGCCAAGGGCATCCTCCACCGCCACCCGGGCGTCGTCGTCGCTGAGCAGGGCGATCACGAACAGGCGCTGAAAGTGCGGCTTGGGCTCGACCTTGGCGTGCCAGCCGGAGGTCACTTCGGTGGGGGTGGCGCAGGCACTGAGCAGCGCGGCGAACAGAACGAGCAGAACAAAACGGGGCGTGCGCATGGCGGACTTCCTGGTCGGCGACGAAGGCGTGGCTCAACACCACGCTTCCATCCTACCGCCCGTGAACGCCGAGGCAATAGCGGTTTGGCGCTGGACGCTGGACGCTGGACGCTGGACGCTGGACGCTGGACGC
>TARA_R110001606_G_scaffold111327_2_pt1 | contig 41123 bp, 26 predicted proteins | sample TARA_R110001606 | Tara Oceans TARA_R110001606 (sample SAMEA4398315) | marine metagenome | biome: Polar Biome; feature: [SRF] surface water layer (ENVO:00010504); material: water (ENVO:00002006), including particulate matter (ENVO:01000060) such as... | depth 5 m
TTCCCCCTGCCCAATAAACGGATTTGAGAATAGAGGCCCTTTTCGATGGTATCGAAAGTCGTGATTCCCGTGGCCGGCTTTGGCACGCGCATGTTGCCGGCGTCGAAATCGATTCCCAAGGAAATGCTGCCGGTGGTGGATCGTCCGGCCATCCAGTATGTGGTGGACGAGGCGATCCGCGCCGGTCTCACCGAGATCATTCTGGTGACCCACGCCGCCAAGGGCGCGATTGAAAACTACTTCGATGGCCACCCGGAACTGGAAGCGCAGCTCAAGGCCAAGGGCAAGACGACGCTGCTGGAGCAGGTCAGCCGGCCGTTGCCGGAGGGGGTGCAAGTGATCAGTGTGCGCCAGGGCCCGCCGCTGGGCCTGGGCCACGCGGTGCACGCCGCCCGTCAGGTGGTGGGCGGCGAGCCGTTCGTGGTGATTCTGCCCGATGTGCTGGTGGACGCCGGCGACGGCGCCGAGGACCTGAGCACCATGATCGAGCGCTTTCAGGCCAGCGGCCGCGCACAGATCATGGTGGAGCCGGTGCCCGAGGAGCGGGTCGAACAGTATGGCATCGCCGCCCTGGAAGGGGCGGCCCCGGCGGCCGGCGAGAGCGCGCCGATGCGCGCCGTGGTGGAGAAACCCAAGCCCGCCGATGCACCCTCGAACCTGTCGGTGGTGGGGCGCTATGTGCTGCCCGGGGCGGTGATGGATCTGCTCGCGGAAACCGCTCCCGGCGCCGGCGGCGAAATCCAGTTGACCGACGCCATTGCCGCGTTGATCGAGCGCGAAACCGTGGAGGCGTACGCGATGCGCGGCCAGACCTTTGATTGCGGCAGCAAGGCGGGGTACCTGGAAGCGATTCTGCACTACGCCCTTAAACATCCGGAGCTGGCGGACGCCACTCGGGCTTTGCTGCGTCGCTACCAGGATTGAACCATGCGCATTGATCTTTTCGGCGACACCCTGTGTGCCCAGGTTACCGCCGCCGCCCTGGCGCAAAGCGGCCACCGGGTGAACTGGTATCTTCCCACCGGCCGCGTGGATCAGGCGCTGCGCGATCAGGGCCGGGTGCTCTATCAGGAGCCGGGCCTGGCCGAGCTGGTGGCGCAGCAACGCGACGCCGGGCGGCTGCGCTGCCTGGGCTTCGATGAGCAAGGCGATGCGCCGGCGCCGGTGGTGTTTCTGGCCCTGCAGCCGGGCACTTTCGATCAGGCCCGCGCGGTGGTCGACCGGGTGGCGGCGGGCAGCGCCTGCCGGTTGCTGGTCAACCAGAGCACCTTCCCGGTGGGCAGCAGCGAGAAACTGCAGGCGCGCCTGATCAAGGCCGGCGTGGACACGCCGGTGGCCTGCCTGCCGGACACCCTGCAAGAAGGCATGGCGCTGCAGACCTTCACCCGCCCCAACCACATTCTGCTGGGCTGCAACGACGCCGCCGCCGAAGTGCTGATCCGCGAAATTCTGCGCCCCTACAACCGCCGCCGCGACGTGATTCAGGTGATGCAGCCCCGCGAGGCGGAATTCGCCAAGCTGGCGATCAGCGGCATGCTGGCCACGCGCCTGAGTTACATGAACGACATGGCGCTGCTCGCCGAGGCGCTGGGCGTGGACATCGATATGATCCGCCAGGGCATGGGCTCGGACCCGCGCATTGGCGAGGCGTATCTGTACGCCGGTTGCGGGTTTGGCGGACCGGGCTTCAGCAGCGACGTAATGAGCCTCACCGATACGCTGCGCGACAAGCGCATCAGCGCCGAGCTGCTCAGCGATGTGTTGCGCATTAACGAGCGTCAAAAAGAGGTCTTGTTTCGCAAATTCTGGCGCCACTTCGACGGCGACGTGAAAGGCCGCCGGGTGACCCTTTGGGGCGCCGCCTTTAAGCCCAATACCGACCGCATCGACAACGGCCCGGCGTTGAGCCTGATCGAGGCGCTGTGGGCCCAGGACGTGGACGTGCACGTGCACGATCCGCTGGCCATGCCGGAGCTGCAACGCTGGGCAAACGGGCACGGCGAACTGACCTGCCACGACGACCCTTATCAAGCGGTTCGCGGCAGCGACGCGCTGATGGTGGTGACCGAATGGAAAGCGTATTGGAGCCCGGATTGGGACGATTTGCACGCCGCTATGCGCACCCCATTGATTCTCGATGGGCGCAACATTTTCGACCCGGACTATGTGCGTGGTCATGGATTCGACTATCAGGGTATCGGGCGCGGACAGCGTCGCTAACGAGCTGATTATGGACTTTCCCCGTCACGACACCGACACCGCCCGCGCCGCCCACCAGGCGTTGCGCGAGCACGCCCAGAAGACCGGCGAGCGCCATCTGGCGGCGCTGTTCGAGGACGACGCCCAGCGCTTTGAGCGGCTTTCGCGCAGCGGCTGCGGCCTGCTGGCGGACATCAGCAAGCAACGGCTGACCACCGAGACCCTGTCTCTGCTCAGCGAGCTGGCCCGCGCCCGCGGCCTGCAAAGCTGGATCGAGTGTTTGTTCAAGGGCGAGGACGTCAACTGGACCGAACAACGGCCGGCCATGCACTGGCGCCTGCGTGACACCAAGGACCGGGCGCCGGACGTGCACGCCCAACTGGCGCGCATGGAACGCATGGTGGACCGTATTCTGCGCGGCCAATGGCGCGGCTGCGAGGGCGATGCGATTACCGATGTGGTGAATGTGGGCGTCGGTGGCTCGGATCTGGGGCCGTTGATGGCCTCGTTCGCGCTCAGTGAGCAGCGTCCGCCGCGCGGTCATCGGCCCAGGGTGCATTTCGTGTCGTCCATGGACGGCAGCCAGGTCGCCCCTTTGCTGCAAGAGCTGAACCCCGCCACCACCCTGATCGTGGTGTCCTCGAAATCGTTCACCACCGTGGACACCCTGACCAACGCGGCCACCGCGCGGGGCTGGCTGGAACGGGAAATGCCCGGCCGTAATGGCGCCGTGCTGCGCTGTCACTTTGTGGGTATTTCCGCCCAGCCGGAGCGCATGAGCCGCTGGGGCATCCACGAAGATAACCAGCTTCAGTTCTGGGAATGGGTGGGCGGGCGCTACTCACTTTGGTCGGCGATCGGGCTGCCGATTGCCCTGACCATTGGCATGCAAGGCTTCCGCGAGCTGTTGGCCGGCGCCCACGACATGGACCGCCACTTTCAGGACACGCCCTGGCAGGACAACCTGCCGGTGATGATGGGCCTGGTGGACGTGTGGAACCTGAATTTTCTCAACATCACCGCCCGCGCCGTGTTGCCCTATGACGGCCGTCTCAAACACTTGCCCTCGTACGTGGAGCAGTTGGAGATGGAGTCCAACGGCAAATCCGTGACCCGCGCTGGCGAGAACGTCACCCACCACACCTGCCCGGTGATCTGGGGCGAAGTGGGGCCGAACGCCCAACACGCGTTTTATCAGCTTCTGCACCAGGGCACCCAGCCGGTGGCCTGCGAATTCATCGTCGCCGCCCGCCACGACCGGCTCAACGCCGATGGCAGCGAATTCAAGCAGCTTGAGGATCAGCACCAGCTCACCCTGGCCAACTGTCTGGCGCAATCGCGGCTGCTGGCGCTTGGTGAGCACGCCCTGCCGGCGGATCTGGAATTGCCGGCGTTCAAGCGTTACCGGGGCAACCAGCCGAGCACCACGCTGATGCTCGATGAACTCTCGCCACGGCATCTGGGCTCATTGCTGGCGTTGTACGAACACAAGGTGTTCGTACAGGCGGTGCTGTGGGGCATCAACCCATTTGATCAATGGGGCGTGGAGATGGGCAAGGTGATCGCCACCGACATGATCCAAGTGCTCGAGAGCGGGCAGGGCGGCGACAATCTGGACGCCTCCAGCCGTGCCCTCGCCGAACGCGCACGGTGCTTGAACCAGGACTGAACCCGCCGATCACGAACGCGGGTTGAACCAACAGAGGCTCTGTTCGCGGAGCCTTCAAGGATGACATTGAAAGGAAAACATGATGGCGAACGCGCTGCCCGAGACCCTGTTCCGGGCCTATGACATCCGTGGCATTTACGGTGACACCCTGACCGAGGACGGCGCCCGCCTGATCGGCCGGGCGATCGGCTCCGAGATCCGCGAGCAAGGCGAAAACGCGGTGGCCCTGGCCCGCGACGGGCGGCTCTCTGGCCCGGCCCTGCTGAACGCCCTGGCGGAAGGCCTGCAGGCCTCCGGTTGCACCGTCATCGACGTGGGCATGGTGCCCACTCCGGTGCTGTACTTCGCCACCCACCATTACCCGGAAACCCGCTCCGGCGTGATGGTCACCGGCAGCCACAACCCGCCGGATTACAACGGCTTCAAGATCGTGATCAACGGCGTCACCCTGTCCGGCGACGCGATCCAGGCGCTGAAGAGCCGCATCCAGGAGCAGCGCTTCAGCGCCGGGCCCAGCGAGCGCGTCAGCCGCGACGTGCTGCCCGCTTACCTCAATGCCCTGCAACGCCGCCACCAGCTTGAGCGCCCGCTTAGAGCGGTGGTCGATTGCGGCAACGGCGTCGCCGGCGTGGTGGCGCCCGAGGCCCTGATGCTGCTCGGTGTGGACGTGGTGCCGCTGTTCGCGGAAGTCGACGGCACCTTTCCCAATCACCACCCGGACCCGGGCGACCCGCACAATCTTCAAGACCTGATCGCCGCCGTGAAGCAGGAAAACGCCGATCTTGGCCTGGCGTTCGACGGCGACGGCGACCGCGTGGGCGTGGTGCTGCCCAACGGCGAAATCGTCTACCCCGACATCCTGCTGATGGCGCTCGCCGAAGACCTGGCCAGCCGCCGCCCCGGCGCCAAGGTGATCTTCGACGTCAAATGCACCGGCGCCCTGTTCGATGTGATCCGCAACGCCGGCGGCGAACCGGAAATGTGGCGCACCGGCCATTCGCTGATCAAAGCGCGCATGAAAGAAACCGGCGCCCTGTTGGCCGGGGAAATGAGCGGCCACATATTCTTCGCCGAAGACTGGTACGGCTTTGACGACGCCATTGTCGCGGCGGCGCGCCTGCTGCGCATTCTCAGCCGCCACCACGGCGACGCCGTCGATTACTTCTCCCGCTTTCCGGTGCTGTGCACCACCCCCGAGATCAACATCACGGTCACCGAAGAGAACAAATTCCGCATCATCGAATACCTGCAAGAGCGCATCGACTTCGGTGACGGCGAGCGCACCGTGTTGGACGGCATTCGCATGGACTACGGCGACGGCTGGGGCCTGTGCCGCGCCTCCAACACCTCGCCGAAACTGGTCACCCGCTACGAGGCCACCGACCCCCAGGCGCTGGCGCGCATCCAGACACGCTTTGAAAACGCCATCGATGAGGCGATCAAAGCGGTCGGCTGAAACCACGGCCGACCTTGGCCGAACACTTCACGCACCGGCCGTGATCGACGTCACGGTTCCCCCCGTAAAAGGGAACCTTCGCGGCGCCACGGTCTCCCAAACAGCCTCCGTGCTGGCCCGGGCGCCTGCTCACCGCGGGCCGCCAGGCGGGTTGGCAAAAGACGATTCTGTTACACTATCGCGTTGCTAGTCACAAGGATGCGCAATGAAAACTGTTCTGGTCACCGGCGGCGCCGGTTACATCGGTTCGCACACGGTCTTGCTGTTATTGGAAGCCGGCCACCGCGTACTGGTGCTGGACAACCTCAGCAACAGCAGCCGCGAAGCGCTGCGCCGGGTGGAGAAAATCACCGGCGCCCGCCTCACCTTCGTGGAAGGCGACATCCGTGACAGCGCCGGCCTGGATCTGTTGTTCCAAACCCATGACATCGGCTCGGTGATTCACTTCGCCGGCCTCAAGGCGGTGGGCGAATCCGTCGCCAACCCCCTGGCGTACTACGACTGCAACGTAGTCGGCACCCTGCGCCTGCTGGAAGCGATGGAGCGCGCCAACGTGCGCACCCTGGTGTTCAGCTCCTCCGCCACCGTCTACGGCGACCCCGCCAGCGTACCGATCCAGGAAGACTTTCCGCTCAGCGCCACCAACCCCTACGGCGCCACCAAACTGCACATCGAAAACATGCTGCGCGACCTGCACCGCGCCGACCCGCGCTGGAACCTGGCCCTGCTGCGCTACTTCAACCCCGCCGGCGCCCACCCCAGCGGGCAAATCGGCGAAGACCCCGGCGGCCCCCCCAACAATCTGATGCCGTACATCGCCCAGGTCGCCGTCGGCAAACTCGAACGCCTGAACGTCTTCGGCGGCGACTACCCCACCGAAGACGGCACCGGCGTGCGCGACTACATCCACGTCATGGACCTCGCCCAGGGCCACCTCGCCGCCCTGCAAACCCTCGACCGCCAAGACGGCACCCTGATCACCACCAACCTGGGCACCGGACGCGGCTACAGCGTGCTGGAAATGATCCAGGCCTTCGCCCGCGCCAGCGGCCGCGACATCCCCTACCAGATCGTCGACCGCCGCCCCGGCGACGTCGCCACCTGCTACGCCGACCCGGGCCACGCGCAGCAAGTGCTCGGCTGGCGCGCCGAGCACGGCATCGAGGCGATGTGCGAGGATCACTGGCGCTGGCAGAGTGGGAATCCGGATGGGTATTGATGACCATGTGGTTGAAGCGGCCGCCGCGATGATCGTCGCAAAGAGAGTCGTGTGGTGAGCATGCCGTTGTTGCTCAGCAAGTTACGTAAGGCCGCGCTTGACCAAGACGTTGCCCCCGTTCTGATAACGGTGGCGGTGAGTGCGATGCTGGCAATGGCACGGGGTGGCCTGAGCGTTTCCCTCAGTCTGTTGATCGCACTGATTATCGCCATGCAGGTGGCACTCAAGCTGTACCTGCCGTTTTACGAAAAAGCGATACCCATTGAATGGCTGGAACGCGGCGGAAAGCGTGATGGCGCCTACTTCCCGATGATGGCTTTGGCGCTGTCTCCTGTCCCTGTACTGGAAGGCGCGCTTTCACCGCTTGGCTGGTTGGTAACGGTATTCGTGGCCGCTTGGTTGGTACCCCCTTTCTATCGCCTGGCCATCAGACTTCGTGGAAAGGGTCACCTCTGGAAACAGCATCTGGAGAAGGTGCGGGACCATCGGCCGCTTGTCGCCGTGCATGTCAGCGGCACCGCGGGAAGTACCTCCGGCTATCAGATCAATCAGTGGTTGCCGGTTCTGGAGCAACTGGATGTGCCGGTGGTCGTGATTCTGCGTGAACGAGGGATCGCCGCGGTGGTAGCGGAAACTGCCTTGCCAATCCTGTATGTCCGCAATGCCGCCCATGTAGAGCAGGTGTTGGAGACCGGTATTCGCACCGTGCTGTATCCCGCCAATCCGATGAAGAACATTCAGCTATTCCGCCACTTCCGGATCAATCACTTCTTCATCAACCACGGTGAAAGCGACAAAGCGGTAAACCAAAGTAAGTTCTTGATGGCCTATGACAAGATTCTGGTAGGAGGACCGCTTGCCGAGCGACGCCTACGGCAGGCCGGTCTGCCAGTGCGTGAAGGGCAGGTGGAGCATGTCGGCAGGCCTCAGGCGGAAATGCTCCTGCAGCGCCGTCAAGGCACCGCCCCCATCCAAACCATTCTGTACGCCCCGACCTGGGAAGGCTTTAAAGAGAGCGTGGACTACTCCAGTATCGGGCGGTTTTCGGCGCGGACGTTAAGCGACCTATGGAACTCCAACCATTATAGAATTCTCATTAAGCCGCACCCCTACAGCGGAGTCAGGGACAAAGCCAAGAAGATCGAAGTGAACCGGCTCAAGCACCTTTGTGAAAAAAATGGCCATGAATTCCTGGACCCGGAGAGCTCCATCCTCGACGCCATGAATCGAAGTGACCTGCTGATAACCGACATTTCCAGCGTGTTGAACGATTACTTGGTTACCGGCAAGCCGATTGTGCTGTGCGTTACTGACAAAATGGCGGGCGTTGATCTTGCGGAAGAATTTCCTTCTTCCCGGGCCGCCTACACGTTGCCTTACAGTCAGGACCCTGGCGCGCTCGAGTTGATACGCCGCATCGATGAACACGACGCGCTTCACGCAGCCCGGGAGGAAATCCGTGCGGATTCCTTGGGATCTTTTGAGCATGGCGCTCTGAAGCGCTTCAAGGAAGTCGTCGAAAGGAGCGTTTCCTAAGTGCAGTTTAACAAGAGCTATCGTTTATTACGCTTTCTGAATCGACCGCATAATGTCGTGGAGCGCTACCTGCTTGCCGCCTTGGGCTGGCTGGGTGCGCTACTCACAACCCGTTCTCTGGTGCTCGCCGCTGGCCTGTTTCGTGAATTCAGAGACGACAGTTTTGACATCGCCTTCCGCAAAGCGGCGCGTTACGCCCGGCACCTGACACCGAAATTGGATGTCTTCAACGATCCCTTTTTTGATTTCACCATGGGAACCACGGCTCAAGAAAGGCGGGCACTGGCACGCCTCGCGGAGCGGTCCGCCGGCAAGTTTTCAGGAAGTATGCGCCTGACTGATCTGATGTACATCAAAGCGGCCAATATCCACTTTGCACTGGAGCAGGGCGAGCAACCGGAGGCCGAAATTGAATCCTATTATCGGCTGGCCGATCAGGTCCTGGCGAACCTGCCGGAGCCGGCGATCAATAAAGGGCGAGTGCGTGAACCGCGTCCTCCGGATTTTTGCAGACAGGATGGCGTCCAAGCATTACGCGACATCGCTGGCATTCTGCCGTTGGACCAGTGGCCCTGGTACGTGATGTCCGGAACCTTCCTGGGATTGCACAGGGAAAACGGATTTCTTGGCCACGATTACGATATCGATCTGGGAATTAATGCGGAACAGATCGATGTGGAGTCTCTGCTGGCATGTCTACGAAAGCAGACACTGTTTGCCATGAAGAAATCCGACAGCCATGTCGAAGTGATTCGAGACGAGAAAGGCCGGCGTCAACTGAGAAAGCAGCTATCCCTGATTAAGCTGATTCACCCCAATGGGCTGCATCTCGATATCTTCATCCACTACACCGACGATGGCAGTTGCTGGCACGGTTCCATCATTCACCGTTGGGAGAACAGCCCATTCGGTTTGATCCGTCGTGAAATGGAAGGCGTTACAGTGAATGCGCCGGAAGACGCAGACCGGTATCTTACCGAAAACTACGGAGACTGGCGTACGCCGGTGACGGATTTTGATTGCACCACGGGCACGCCAAACTTGGTGGTGTCGCGCAATTTTATTTCCGTGGCATTATTTGTGAAACGACTTGCTTACTTTTGTGCTCATGATCCGGATCAGGCGGGAAAATTGAGTCGTACTCTTGTCCAATCAAATGTTTTATGCGGTTCTCCGGAAGCACGAACGATGAAGAAGATTATATAAAGGTGGGTTGGCGTGCGAGAGCTTAATAGTTATTTGATGTTGTTTTTTTCCGCGATTCGGGCGTTCATGGCCCGGTCCGGCTGGATGTTTCTGCTCGGGGGTGGCTCGTTGGCTGCCTCTCGTGTCTCGCAAACGGTGTCCTTTTTCCTGCCCTTAAAGATATTTATTGTGATTTCCTCCCACAAGGTACCGTCATACTTCGATTTTCTGCCAAATGCGCTCACTTACGATGAGAAAATTGTGATTCTCGCATGCGCGGTGCCCTTTACCTATCTTGCATATATCGCTTTTGGGGTTATGCATCGCTGGTTTACTGATCGACACTTGAGGGTTTTTTCCGGTAAGAGCATAGAGCTTCGAGGTAAAGATGTCCCTCAAAAAAATATAGCGAGACTACATAATCACTCTGCTAAGGCTTTGGCGGAATGTCTTTTCTTTGTTATGTCTATGGTGATAGCGATTGTGCTTAATCCGATTGTGGCGCTTACTATTTTTATATTGGTCTACTTGAACCTTATGCTTTTCTATCATACAGCATTGAAGGCCGAAGACTCGGAGAGGTTAACTTTCTTAGGTCTCCATCGGCGCCAGTTCATTGAATATGTTTCCTCTAGTAATTTCATGATCGTCTTCGCTGTCTTGGTTCTCGATACAATGTTTATCGGCACAAGTATTTACTCAACAATTTTCCTTTTGTTGTTATGCCGAATGGTGTTCCAGGCGCTTAATCGATTCTCCAACGAAAACATCCACATTCTTCGTCTCACTCGGTGAGCTATGGATAGTTTATGCCGCGTACAGTGATTACCTATGGCACTTTCGATATGTTTCATATCGGGCACCTTCGACTCCTAAGAAGGCTAAAAGCGATGGGCGACAAGTTGATCGTAGCGGTTTCCACGGATGAGTTTAATGAAATCAAAGGGAAGCGCACGCTTATACCTTATGATCAGCGGGCAGCTATTGTTGAGGCTATTGACTGCGTCGACCAGGTCATTCCTGAATCCTCCTGGGATCAAAAGCCATCTGATGTGTCGCTTTACGATGTGGATATCTTCGCCATGGGCGAAGACTGGAAGGGAAGATTTGATTTTTTGAAAGCAATGTGTGAGGTGGTTTATGTTGAGAGGACCAAAGATATTTCCACTACTGAGTTAAAGCACTCGTTGAAGCGTTTCCTATCTATATCGCAAGATGATTTAAAGCGTGCTTTTGAGGTTTTGGAAGCCTTGCGACAAGATCTTGAATAAAGGCGCCTTATTGGGTTGAAAATTTTTTGGATGCTAGTGTCATGAATTATTTTTATTTCTATATGGCCAAGATCCTGGCAGCTGTACTGCCTCTGCCAAAAAAAGAGATTTGGCTGATAGGGGAAAACTTAGGGAAGTGCGCGAGAGATAATGGCTATTATTTCTTCAAGTATGTAAGTGATCAAAAAAAGGAAGTTGATGCTTATTTTGTGGCTGCACGAAACTGTATGGATAAAGTCACTCTGCGGACATATCAGAACAAAGTCGTCACCGCAAATTCACTTCGCCACTACCTCATCTATTTCCAATGCCGATACTGCATTGTATCACACGGCATCAAAGACTCGATGCCAATCGCATGTTTCCATAAAGAAAAAAGAAGATACAAGCCAATTATATATCTTCAGCATGGCGTGATTAAGTATAAGAAAATGCATTATGGTCCGCTGTCATACTCAAAATCTCTATTGAGGTTTTTTGCTTCATCGGAAGAAGAGAAAAAAATTATCACGGAGAAAATGGCCCCGTCCTGGGTGGTGCGCTCATATAATCTTAACGAGTGGAAAATAAAGTCACACCTGCTAACTGTAGATAATATCCGTAATTCTCCTAGTGCTCAAGATGAAGATGTAAAGCTGTTGAGGTGCATTAGTCAAACGGGTTATCTGGAGTCCCTGCGTGAGGAAAATGAATTTTATGGGCGTTTAATAGGTCTTCCCAAGGCGAGGGTGCCAGTGACAGGACTTCCGAGATATGATTCTTTGTTGAAAGAAGCAAAGTTGAAGAATCATGAAAATAATACTGTTCTTATTTTTCCTACATGGCGAGAGGCACTGGCGGGCCTGGATAAGGAAGAGTTCGAGGTTAGTGATTTCTTTAAAAATTATTCTGATTTTTTAAAAGGCGATCAGCTGGCGGACTTGATTAAGAAATTCGACCTGACGGTAAAATTTTGCCTTCATATTGAAAATCGGAAATTCTTGGATTCTTTTTCGCCATTTTTGGCGAACGGTGTTGAGCTCGTAGGCAATGAGGTCAATATTCGTAACCTCGTCTTGTCTTCCGACATTTTGGTAACGGACTATTCAAGTTTGGCTTGGGAGTTCTTGGTGCTTGGCAAGCCCACAATTTTTTACCATTTCGACTATCCAGATTATGCGGCGAACAGGGGTACTTATGCTGATTGCCCTGAAGATTGGCATGGTGCTGTAGCTTACAATTCCAATGATCTGGTTGGAGCGTTGGAGAGTAATTTATCGCGTAAGTTTCAGGACGATGAACAAGATGCGCATGGGTTGGTTACTGAGAATTGCAGTGAGAAAGTTTTTTCTGAAATCAGGGCCATTCCAAAAAAAGTTTACTTTCTTGTGTATAATATATTTGGATTTGGCGGAACCGTTAAAACAGTCACCAATACTGCCAATTATTTATATGAAAAAGGGTATGATGTCGAAATTATCAGTCTGCGTCGTACTCATAAGAGGCCAAGAATGGGGCTTCATCCGGGGATAAAGATTTTTGAATTATATGACGCTCGAAGAATGTTTTACAAGATTCGTTCCGGGCAGCCGTTAAAGAAAAAACTCTTTTTTTCTGCAATGCGTGTTTTGAGAAAGTTCCCTTCGCGGGTTTTCTCTCGTGGTGAAGATCTTCATCATATGGTCAATTTTGCCGTTGATGTCCAGCTTTATAGAAAGATAAAGAGTTTGCGCGATTGTACTTTGATTTCGACCTTGCCGAGCCTTAATGTTTTTAGTGCCATGCATGCCCACGCTAGTGTTAAGTCTATTGGCCAGGAGCATAAGTTCTTTGAGGCTCACGATCATGACATAAAGTCGAGCATACTCAAGAGTTATAGGAGGCTGGATGCCCTTACTGTCTTAACCGAAGATGACAAAAAGCAATATGAAAGGCAGATACCCGGTTTGAAAGTTATTGTTCAGCCTAATGGCTCGCAAATAATTGATCGAAAGAAAGATTTTCCGGAAATTTCTGACGGTGGGAAAATCGTTTTCCTGGGAAGGTTGGTGGAGCAGAAAGGTGTTGATCTCTTGATTAAAGCATTTTCCGCCGTGGCAGCCGACTTTCCTGATTGGAGTGTCGACATCTATGGCGATGGTGTTTTAAAGAGCGATTCGGATCGTCTGATAAAAAGTCTGAATCTCCAAGGACAAATTTCTATCAATAGCCCAGTCTCAGATATAGATAGTGTGCTGGAGAACGCGGATTTCATGGCGCTCCCTTCGGTTTTTGAACCCTTTGGGATGGTCATTATTGAAGCATTTTCTCACTCTGTTCCGGTAGTCTGTTTTGATATTGAGTACGGACCTCGTTCGTTAGTTGAGGACGGTCGCAATGGGTTAAAGGCCCCCGCTTTCGATATTGAGGTTTATGCCGAGAAATTGGTGGCTCTTATGTGTGACAAAAAAACCAGACTGCAGCTTGGTAAGAATGGAAGAGAAGATTTTGAAAGCAAATACACTATCACTGCAGTGGGAGAGAAATTTGAGCGCCTTCTTGGTTGAGGTTTCGCTCTTAGTATGGCCAGCGAAGTAATTTTTGTGGAAATTTTTGGTGCTCTTCTGGTCGAAGTAGACTTTCAGAGTAGTGCATAATAGGCGTGATTTATTGTCTGTAAGATCCATGTTTAATCAAAGAAGCTATTGTTTAGTATGATTGAGTGGAGTTAATGAAAAAATATAGCTGAGAATGAGCCGTTGCTATAAAAATCTTCCTTTATTGCACCTGAATCTCAGGCAGTCATCCCCCGACTTCTGAAGATCAGCGTGATGGGGTCAATCCTACGTACTTGAAGCTGTAGAAATGCGTCCAGTCTTGCTTGCATATTGCCGCCACAACTGGATTACACTGCTGCGCAGTCGTCGGCTGGCAATGGAGTCAGTCGTATGCCGGTATTCTTGGTAACAATCCTAACGATTGCATTCGACAGAGTGCGACATCTTGGTTAGGCGTCTAGACTCGATTCTTCGCTGGCGTTGCTAGCCGAGCTTGGCAAACGGGTTATCTCCCTGGGCGCCTGCCGGGGCAATAAGTCACCCCCATCCCCATATGTTATGCTCTGGCACGCGTTTTAAGGCCATATGAAGGAAGCTATCATGCCCCACGATGTCACCACCGCATTCCCCGCTTTCCCCACCCCAACGCCCCTGTGCGGCCCTCTGCGCCAGCCACGGCAAATGCTTGCCGAGCAGACCTACGACGGTCACAAGTCGATCCACGACGACGCGACGGCGGGTGATCTGGGGTTGCGCGCTGGGCCCATTGAAGGGCCGACCCATTTCAGTCAGTTCGATCCGTTGTTGTTCCAGTTGTTCGGGCAGCGCTGGTTTGAGTCCGGTTGCATCAGTTCGCATTACCAGAACATGGTGGTCGAGGGCGAGGAGGTGCGTGCCTTTGTGCAGCCGCCGGCGGCGGGTGAGAGCGTGGCGCGCATTTGGGCGGAGAAGAGCGATGGCACGCCGGTGTTGTCGGGGACCGCGTCGGTGGGCGATGTGCCGGGCGAGGCGCATGAAATTCCGCGGCGCATCGCCAGGCTGCGTCCGGCGACCGGGTTGGTGATCAACCGGGATTTGAAGGTGGGGCAGCGCGGTGGGCAGCCTGAGCAGGTGTCCATGGATTTTGAGCAACACATGGGCGATTACTATCCGTTTACCCTGGCGGACAAGCTCAAGGTGATCACCGAGCTGTCGCCGTGGTACACCCCGGAGGGTGGGCCTGCTTCGCCCTGGGGGCGGGCGATTGTTCCCATCGAGATGATCAGCGTGCTGCTGGGCAGCAGCGGCGACCGCGCCGGGTTGAAGGGGCGCGGGCCGGCGGTGGGGTTGTTCGCCGGTCAGCAGATCCGGTTGATCAATGGCCCGGTGTTGGTGGGTCAGGCTTATGATCTGGAGCGTGAGATTATCGCCTTGAGCGAGAGCAAGCGCACCGAGTCGGTGTGGGTGCGCACGCAGGTGTTCGAGGCGGGCACGCGCACGCTGGTGGCGGAGATGATTCTCAATGGGGCGACGCTGAAGGCGTCCTATGCGAAGTACGAAGAAGAAGCGCGGGCGCTGGGGTTGGCGACCTGAGGCAGGGGCAGGGCATGCCCGTCGCGGAGTGACGGGCCAGATTCGTTGGTTGCGATCGCGGCCCGCCTCGCCCTTCGGGCTCGGTTCGCGGTCAAGGACCGCTCCCACAGCGGCTGCGTTGCAGAGGCGGCGCCAGACTGCACACAGCAACCGGACTCGCAACGATGCGATCTGGAGGGTCTCCCCCTTGTTGTGTCGCCGAGTCGCCCGCCTCGCCCTTCGGGCTCGGTTCGCGGTCAAGGACCGCTCCCACATCAAGATTGCCCTGATGCCTTTAACCTGTCTTCTGCTCCGGCCCGGCTACAACGCCGCTGTGGGAGCGATCCTTGATCGCGAAATCTTTTGGCCGAGTGGCACAGCGGTTTTGCCCCGAGCCTTACGAGGCCGGAGTAGGAAACGGAGCGGATGAGGCGAGTCTGGGCAAGCCATTCGCGGTCAAGGACCGCTCCCACGTCAAGATCAAACCCGGCAGCCGTTCCTGCCAACAATGGCCGAATCCTTACCGAGCCCCAAACCCCGTCAGCACCGTCCGCACCGTCTTCAGCAGAATCAGCGTATCCAGCCCGAAGCACAGGTGTTTGATGTAGTAGAAGTCGTGTTCGACTTTCTTGCGGGTTGCCGCCACGTCGCTCACGTAGCCTTGCTGAACCTGAGCCCAGCCGGTGATGCCGGGTTTGATGATGTGCCGGTAGCTGTAGAACGGCACTTTGCGGTCGAATTGCTTGGCAAACAGCGGTTGCTCGGGGCGTGGGCCGATCAGGCTCATGTTGCCGATCAGCACGTTGAACAGTTGCGGCAGTTCGTCCAGGCGGGTGCGGCGCAGCCAGCGGCCGAACGATGTAATACGGTGGTCATCTTCGTCTGCGAACCTGGGGTTGTCGTTTTCGCCGTCGTCCAGGTGCATGGAGCGGAACTTGAGCATGCGAAAGGGGACGTTGCCGGTGCCCATGCGCCGCTGAATGAACAGGGCGGGGCCGGGGGATTCCAGGCGTATGGCGATGGCGATCAGGACCATCAGCGGCAGGGCGATGGGCATCAGCAGCAGGGCGCCGCCCAGGTCCAGGGTGCGTTTGCCGAGCATGTACAGGGGGTTGGGCTGCAGGGTGCGCAGGTCGGAGCTGTTGAGGGCGTCCAGGTCGACGCTGCCGTCCAGGGATTCGTGCAGGTATTTGCCGCTGAGCACGGGGATCTGGCGGGAGTTGTTGAGGGCGATGAAGCGCACCCATTCGTCGCTGAGCGGGGCGTCCATGTCCACCACCAGGGCGTCGAAGCGGCGGCGGTCCTTGGGGGAGCGCAGCTCGAAGAAGCGGGCGTTTTCCTGGCAGGGACTGGGCTCGGCCAGGTTGCCGCCGGGCACCAGGGCGAATTTGGTGTAACGAAAGCGCCCTTTGACGGCGAAGGCCAGCATTTGCGTGAGCGCCAGCAGGGAAAAGCCGATGAACAGGGGCTTGCGGGCGTAGCCCAGGCGCAGGGCGGTGATGGTGGCCAGGGCGATGCCAATGGTCAGGGCGCTGATGGCGAGCTGGTAGGTCACCAGGTTACCGCCGGGGTATTGCATCAAGGCTCTGGAGAGCAGCACATTGATCACGAAGGTGCCGGCGAGCACCGACAGGGTGAGAAACTGGTTCGGGTCCGCTGGCAGGCCCCAACGGCCGTAGGCGAGGCAGAAGGGCACCAGCAGCACCAGGGCCAGGGAAATCGCGTAGCCGAGCGGGGTATTGAGCAGAATCCGCTCGTACCAGCGCTGGTGGCGGCGTGGCTCCAGTTCCAGGAAATTCTGTGATTCTTGTGACTCAACGGACAACACCGCACCATCCTGGCGCATACAACAACCTCACTGGGAGCGACCTGGTAGTGATACCGGGGTTCGTTCTGGCTAAGTCGGGTTCACAAAGCCTTCACACTATAGACTCTTGCCCATAGTCTCCATGGAATTCCTTCGCCATGCGGCGAACCGACGTCGCAAAACGGTCATTTTAACAATCTTTTCCGCAGTTTTTCGACTCTCGAGAGCGTGCCTGACAGAGCGGGGCCGGCTCATTGCCGTGTGGCAGGCCGGCGATGGCGGCCATCGCGGCCGCCCCGCCGGTGGAGGGGAAGGGCGAAATCAGCGCATAAAGGCCTGCTCGCGCAGGGTGTGAATACGGTCACGAATGGCCGCTGCCTGCTCGAACTCCAGGTTCTTGGCGTGTTCCAGCATTTCCGCTTCCAGTTTGCCGATCTCCTTGGTCACCTGGGCCGGTGAGCGGGCCACGTATTTCTCTTTCTCTTCCGCCACTTTGCGGGTGCGCTTGCGCTCCGGCTGGCCGGCGCCGGTGGTGTAGGCGTCGTCCATGATGTCGCGAACGCGCTTTTTCAGCGCCTGCGGGGTGATGCCCTGCTCTTTGTTGTGCTGGGTCTGCTTGTCGCGGCGCCGTTCGGTTTCGTCCATGGCCCGTTGCATCGAGCCGGTCATCTTGTCGGCGTAGAGAATGGCGCGGCCTTCCAGGTTCCGCGCGGCGCGGCCGATGGTCTGGATCAGCGAGCGGTCGGAGCGCAGGAAGCCTTCTTTGTCGGCGTCCAGGATCGCCACCAGGGCCACCTCCGGCATGTCCAGGCCCTCGCGCAGCAGGTTGATGCCCACCAGCACGTCGAACTTGCCCAGCCGCAGGTCGCGAATGATTTCCACCCGCTCCACGGTGTCGATGTCCGAATGCAGGTAACGCACTTTGACGCCGTGTTCGTTGAGGTATTCGGTGAGGTCCTCGGCCATCCGCTTGGTGAGCGTGGTGACCAGCACCCGCTCGCCTTTCTGCACGCTTTCGCGCACCTCGCCAAGCAGGTCGTCCACCTGGCTGCTGGCCGGGCGCACCTCGATGGCCGGGTCCACCAGGCCGGTGGGACGCACCACCTGTTCCACCACCTGGCCGGCGTATTTCTGCTCGTAGGGCCCGGGGGTGGCGGAGACGAACACCATCTGCGGCGCCAGCGCTTCCCATTCCTCGAAGCGCAACGGGCGGTTGTCCAGCGCCGAGGGCAGCCGGAAGCCGAATTCCACCAGGGTTTCCTTGCGCGAGCGGTCGCCTTTGTACATGCCGCCGAGCTGCGGAATGGTGACGTGGGATTCGTCGACGATCAGCAGCGCGTCCTTGGGCAGGTAATCGAACAGGGTAGGGGGGGCTTCCCCGGGCTGGCGCCCGGAGAACAGCCGCGAGTAGTTCTCCACGCCGTTGCAGTAGCCCAATTCCTGGAGCATTTCCAGATCGAAGCGGGTGCGCTGCTCCAGGCGCTGGGCCTCCACCAGTTTGTTGTTGTCCTTGAGCACTTTGAGCCGATCAACCAGCTCTTCCTTGATCATTTCGATGGCGCGCAGCACCGTGTCCCGTGGCGTCACGTAGTGGCTTTTCGGGTAAATGGTGATGCGGCCGACGCGCTTGAGCACCTCACCGGTGAGTGGGTCGAACACGCTGATCGCCTCGACCTCGTCGTCGAACAGCTCAATGCGCACTGCCTCTTTTTCTTCCTCGGCGGGGAAGATGTCGATCACATCGCCGCGCACCCGGTAGGTGGCGCGGCGGAAATCCATTTCGTTGCGGGTGTACTGCAATTCCGCCAGGCGGCGCAGCAGGTCGCGCTGATCAATGCGATCACCGCGCACCAGATGCAGCACCATGGCGTGGTAGCTGGCCGGGTCGCCGAGGCCGTAAATCGCCGACACCGTGGCCACGATGATGGTGTCGCGCCGCTCCAGAATCGCTTTGGTGGCGGACAGCCGCATCTGCTCGATGTGCTCGTTCACCGACGAATCCTTCTCGATGAAGGTGTCGGAGCTGGGCACGTAGGCTTCCGGCTGATAGTAGTCATAATAAGAGACGAAGTACTCCACCGCGTTGTCCGGGAAGAACTCCTTGAACTCGCCGTAGAGCTGCGCCGCCAGCGTCTTGTTGGGCGCCAGGATCAGAGTCGGCCGCTGAGTCTGCTGGATCACATTGGCCATGGTGAAGGTCTTGCCCGAGCCGGTCACGCCGAGCAACGTCTGGTGGCTCAGGCCATCGGCGATGCCGTCCATCAACCCGGTGATGGCGGTGGGCTGGTCGCCGGCGGGCTGGTAATCCGATTGCAGTTTAAACGCGGTGTCTGCCATTTGTGTCCCGGTGATGTGTGAAGCGGTGGCGGGCCGGTGCCTTTGGTGGTGCTACCTCACCCGAATGCGGTAGTATTACCGGCCCCTTCCGTGCCACGGGCACGGCCAGGTCAGGCGTCTTTCCAAGGCCCCTGGGCCCCAACTCATTAGCTAAATGAGGAGTGCATGTCCGATATCAACCTTTCCGACCGCGTGCAACGCATCAAACCCTCCCCGACTCTCGCAATCACCTCCAAAGCGGCTGAATTGCGGGCACAGGGCAAGGACATTATTGGTTTGGGCGCGGGCGAGCCGGATTTCGACACCCCCGATCATATCAAACAGGCCGCCATCGAGGCGATCAACGCCGGCAAAACCAAGTACACGCCGGTGGACGGCACTCCCGGCCTGAAAAAGGCCATCATCGACAAGTTCAAACGCGACAACGCCCTGGAATACGAAGCCAACCAGATTCTGGTCTCCTGCGGTGGTAAGCAGAGCTTCTTCAACATGGCGCTGGCGCTGCTCAATGACGGCGACGAGGCGATCATCCCCGCCCCGTACTGGGTCAGCTACCCGGACATGGTGAAAGTGGCCGGCGGCGTTCCCGTGGTGCTGGAAACCGACGTCGACAGCCGCTTCAAGATCACCGCCGAACAGCTGGAACAGGCGATCACGCCGAAAACCCGCCTGTTCGTGATCAACAGCCCCTCCAACCCGTCCGGCATGGCGTATACCCAGGACGAACTGGCGGCGCTGGGCGAGGTGCTCAAGAAGCACCCCGAGATCGTCATCGCCACCGACGACATGTACGAGCACATTTTGTGGACCGGCCAGCCGTTCGTGAACATCGTCAACGCCTGTCCGGAGCTGTACGACCGCACCGTGGTGATGAACGGCGTTTCCAAGGCCTACTCCATGACCGGCTGGCGGATCGGCTACGTGGGCGGCCCGCAGAAGCTGGTGGCGGCGATGAAGAAGGTGCAGAGCCAGAGTACCTCCAACCCGGCGTCGATCAGCCAGGCGGCGGCGGAAGCGGCTCTGACCGGCGATCAGCAGTGCGTGGCCGACATGGTCAAGGCGTTCAAGGAGCGGCACGACTACGTTGTGGATGCCCTCAACAAACTGCCGGGCGTGACCTGCGCCGCTGGCGACGGCACTTTCTACGCCTTCCCGGACTTCTCCCAGGCGATCGCCGACATGGACGGTGTGGAAAGTTGCACCGACCTGGCCGCCCAGCTTCTGGAAACCGCCGAAGTGGCCCTGGTGCCCGGTTCCGCCTTCGGCGCCCCCGGCTGCCTGCGGCTTTCGTTCGCGGTGGGCATGGATACGCTGAAAGAAGCCATCCGCCGTATCGAGCAAGCACTGGCCAAATAAACGGCAAACGGCCTTCAGGGTGTTGACGACCCTGAAGGCCGACACTAATATACGCGGCCTCAAGACATTCCGCCTTAGCTCAGTTGGTAGAGCAAATGACTGTTAATCATTGGGTCGCTGGTTCGAGCCCAGCAGGCGGAGCCAAATTCAAAGGGCTTACCGAAAGGTAGGCCCTTTGTCGTTGTGGGTCCCAATGATTGGGCCCCGCTGGGGCCGGTTAATCATTGGCGAATGCATGCATTCGCCTAGTTCGAGCCCAGCAGGCGGAGCCAAATAAGAAAGCCCCGGTGCCGAAGGTGCCGGGGCTTTTTTATTTCACTGCATTCTCCTAGGGCGTAGCCCAGCAGGGTCGGCGAGGTTTCCGCGGAAGCATGCTTCCGCCCTCGCCGACGCCCATCGGCATGCAGGCCGATGGGCCGGCGGAGCCAAATTCAAAGGGCTTACCGAAAGGTAGGCCCTTTGTCGTTGTGGGTCCGAAAAATACTCAACGCCATTCCTGCACCGCGCGGCGCAGGCCGCAAGCTTCAAGCGACAACACGACTGACGCCCGGGTGGCGGCAGAGGCCGTGCCCGCGCCAGCACGCTTGACGACGATGGAACGGCAACATTAACACCTGACGGGTTTGCGCCCGACATCCGATGCAACGATCAACACCGTCGCCGGCTGGCCGGCGGCACCGGCTTCAGCGTGCTGCGTGCAAGCGCACTGGCCGTTCAAGCCGCCAGTTTGTGGCAGGCCTGGGCGCAGGCGCGGCAGGCGTCGGCGCACGCCTGGCAATGCTCCATATCGTGTTGACCACATTCTTCCGCGCAGCTTTCACAGACCCGCGCGCACACCGACGCGAGGTCTTCAGTGAAGCGGCTGTCCTGGGCGAGGTACTGGGCCATTAACTGGCAGATGCCGGCGCATTCCGCGTCCAACTGAATGCAGGCCGCCATCGCGTCGGTGTTGCGCTCTTCCAGGCAGGCGGCGAGGCAGTGATGGCACTGCACGGCGCACTGAGTGCAGGCTTCGATAACGGATTGATGGGCGAGTGGCATGGGGTTCTCCTGGCTCGGCCGGCGAAACAGGCCGGGCTGACTGCGGTGAGAAATCCGATCTGACGCACTTCAACGTCATCCATTGACGCTAGCAGCGCCACCGGCCAATGCCAATCGGCGGAGTGGCGGAGTGTGAGGGGCAGTCGGTTAAATCGGTAAAAGTTCGTTAGATGGCGGCCGCAACAGCACAAGCGCTTTGACGCTTTCTTCGTGGGGGAAGATTCTCGGTCTTGGATAAGACAACCGGGGTCTCTGCGGCGGAGACACCTCGACAGGAGAGTGCGATGGCGGGTGGGCGTGTTGTTACCGGATGGTGTGTGGGCGCGCTGGCGGTGCTTCTGCTGGCGGCGGGCTGCCGCTATCCCAGGGACGTGGAACAAACGCTGCAGCGGGTACAAGGCGGCGTGCTTGATGTGGGACTGACCGAGAACGAGCCCTGGGTGGTGCGTGGCGCCGAGCCGGGCGGGGTGGAGGTGGTGCTGGTGCGCCGCTTGGCCCGGCAGCTTAACGCGCGGGTGCGCTGGCATTGGGGCGCGGAAAGCGAGTTGATCCCGGCGTTGCGGGATCGGCAGATCGATCTGCTGGTCGGCGGGTTGGTGGAAAGCCCTTGGCTGATGGATCAGGTGGCGTTGATCAAACCCTATCAGGAGAGCCGCGTGACGGTGGGGTTCGCCGCCGGCGCGGCGATGCCGCCGTCGCTGGAAGGGGTGCGTGTCGCGGTGCCGGTGATCAATAAAGTGTTCCTGGCGCTGCGCGACGAAGGCGCCATCGCGCGGCGCTACGCGGACCGCCCGCCCACCGGCGAGCCGCTGGCCGCCGCCGACTGGTGGTTGCGTGCCCACGGCTATCGGCCGGGCCCCTGGACGTTGATCACCGACAAGCATGTGGTCGCGCTGCCGCCCGGGGAGAACGCCTGGTTGCTGCGTGTTCAGAAACACTTCAGCGACGCGGCGGATGTGGATGCCCTGTTGCGTGCCGAGACCGGCGGGGAGCGTCGTCATGAGGGTTAGACAAGGTTATCGGCTGCCGGCGGACAAAGAGCGCGCCTTGGGCCGGTTGATCCGGCTGGAGTGGATCAATTTGTGGGTGCGCGGCTCCATCGTGTTGGTGCTGTTCTTGACCATGGGCAGCAGCCAGGCGATGAAGGCGAGCTGGTACGAGGATGTGTTGTCGTTGCTGCCACCCATCGCGTTTCTGGTGGCGATGCGGTTTCGTCACCGCGAGCCGGATGTGGAGTACCCCTATGGCTATCAGCGTGCCTCGGTGATCGCCTTCCTGGTGTCGGCGGTGTCGTTGTTTCTGCTCGGCGGATATCTGCTGGTCGACTCGGTGAGCAAGCTGGTGATGGCGGAGCATCCGATCATCGGTGGCATTACGCTGTTCGGGCACACCGTCTGGATGGGCTGGTTGATGCTGGCGGCGCTGATTTACGGCACCATCCCGCCGTTGATCCTGGGTTCCTACCAGGAGAAAGCGGCCATTGCGGTGCACGACAAAACGGTGTTCTCGGACGCCAAGATGAGCAAGGCGAACTGGCTCACCGGCCTGGCCGCCATCGCCGGCATTCTGGGCGTGGGCATGGGCTGGTGGTGGGCGGATGCCCTGGCCGGCGCGCTGATCGCCGTGGACGTGACGTTCGATGGTCTGAAAATGCTGCGCGAAGCGGTTGGCGACCTGATGGACCGGCGGCCCCGCTTCACCGCCAAGGCCCGGCCCTCGCCGTTGGGGGGCGAATTGGAGAGCCTGTTGCGACGGATGCCATGGGTGGCGGCGGCGCAGGTGCGCCTGCGCGAAGAAGGCCACGTGTTCGGTGGCGAGGCCTTCGTGGTGCCCAGCAGTGACGACAACCTGACCGGCAACATCGCCGCCGCCGCCCGTCAGTTGAACGACTACGATTGGCGCATTCACGAGATCGTGATCATGCCGGTCCCGGATCTTGAGCAGAGTTTCGCGCCGCGCCCCTGAGCGCGCCCCGGCGCCGCCGGCGGCACGCTCCTGAGCGCCCGGGGAACATGCTAGCATGGCCGTTTTGAGCCAGCCGCGAGGACGCCGTGTCGCAGATCAGCCGTGCTTTAAACTACCTGGCCCAGGGCCTGACTCTGGCGAAAAGCCGGGGAATGCGGGCCTATGTCGTGATTCCGATGATCTTCAACGTGCTGGTGTTCGGGGCGCTGTATTGGCTCTCGGGGCACTGGATCGGAGAGTGGATCGCCGGGTTGACCGCCGGCTGGCAGTTCGAGGGCAGTTGGAGTTTCCTCAACGGCGGCATTCATTTCCTGGTCAACGCCGCGGTGATTCTGATCTGGATTCTGCTGCTGGGCCTGTTCGCCAGCGTGTTCACCTTGGGGGTGCAGTTGCTGGCCGCCCCGTTCATGGGGTTTCTCGCGGAAAAAGTGGACGTTCAGGCGACCGGCCGGCGGATGCCGGAGGAGTCGATCCTGGCGATGACCGCGCGCACCTTCAAACGGGAGTTGCGCAAGACCTGGTACTGGCTGTGGCGGGCGGTGCTGATTCTGCTAGTGGTGCTGGTGATTTACTTTATTCCGGTGGTCAATGTGTTGGCGTCGGCGATCTGGTTCTTCTGGTCTGGCTGGCTGATGGGCATGCAGTACATCGATTACGCCGCCGACAACCGGCAGACGCCGTTTCCGGTGATGCTGGAGCGGCTCAAGACCCGCCGTTGGCTGGTGTTGACGTTCGGCTCGGTGGTGCTGGGGCTGACCATGCTGCCGCTGGTCAATCTGTTCATCATGCCGGTGGCGGTGATTGCCGGCACCCTGATCTGGGTGCACGAGTTGGCGCCGGGGGCGGTGCCCCCGGCTGGGCGGATTGATCACCGGTCATCAGCCCGGCCAGAGTAGAGCGGGGGCCGCCGGCGGGCGGCCCTGCGTCGTGCGTTGTCAGAGCCGGCAGTCGTTGCCGAAATTGGCATCGATAATGGCTTTATCCGCTTCGTCGGTGTGGCCGTCGTGGTTAAAGTCATACCAGCTCGACATACCGTTGTTACTGGTGCTGAAGCGCTGCCAATTGGCAAGATCCTGCTGGTCGACCCGCTGATCCAGGTTGCCGTCACCGGGGCACTCGGCGGCGCTGGCCAGCAGAGTGGTGATGTCCGCTTTCAGGGCCGCATAGTTGGCGCGCGGATCGAGTCCATCCTCTGGCAGACCATCGGGTGCGGTGTCGGCAAGCAGATCCTCGGCGGCTCTGTCGATTTCCGGCACCGGCGTCTCTTCGTTCACTGAGTAAAATTCCTCACTGAGCACCGATTCACCGGTCGGTTCACCCGCTTCGCACTGCGGCCGTTCCAGTTGCACCAGCTTAAAGTGCGCATTGCGGATTGCGCGCTGAGAAGTAGGCATGATGTCCACCGCTTCTTCGTCGAGGAAGGCGTTGACCGCGCAGCAGGAATCAAAGCCCGAGTCCGGCACGCCGCCCACCTCGCTACCGGGGCCGTACCAGCTGCCGCCCTGGTCCTCGCACACTTCCTGCTGTGGGAAAATCTGTACGCAAACGTTGTAAGAAGGGATCACGCAGGGCGGCGCTGGCGCGGCCGCCAGGTTGGCGCCCATTTCCGTATAGTTGACGTCGCGGATGCCGGTGCTGCCTCTGCTCGAATAAACCGGCTCGGTCAGGTAGGGCAGCAGCGATTGCGCATCCAGGTCTCTCTCCGCGGGTACCGCCTGCTCCAGGTCGATGCCGGCGATCTCGGCGAACAAGCTGTACAGATCGGTGCTGTTGACCAGATGCCCAATGTCGCGGTCCGGTTGGTTGACCATCGGGCCGGCCACGATCAGTGGTACCCAGACACCGGTTTGATAGGGAAAGCCCTTGGAGCGGGTCGGATCGAAGGGCCAGCGCACGCTGGGGGCGTAGGTGCCGTTGTCGCCGACAATAATGACCACGGTATTGCTGTGCGGATCGTATTGCAGGCTGTCTCCGTCTGTCCGGGCGACACCGGATTGAATCAGAAGACGACGGATTTCATGATCCATCGCTTCGAGCATTTGTTTGGTCATCACCCGTTGCTGGCGGATATTGGACAGATCCGTGCAGTCGTAGCCGCCGGTTTGCTCGGCGTCGCTGGGTAACAGAGCGCGCGGCGGCGGTTGCAGGGGGGTGTGGATGGCGGAATAACCGACACTGAGCATCCACGGATGATCCGGTTGCTGCTCGCGAACCTGCGCCAGCCAATCCAAAGCGCGGTCGGTTTCCAGGACGGTGCGGTAACCCCGAGAGCGGCTGTCGGCGACAGCGGCCCGGTCGTCGCTGCCGTCCATGTTATTGATGATCCAGTCGCCGGTGTAATAGCCGTTCTGGAGGTCGAAGTCGGGGGCCGCCGCCACGCCGGTGGGGACGAAGACGCCCCCCTGTTCCAGGCAGGCCTGCCCCGGGGTGTCGTAATCATCGATGCTCATCGACGACTCGCCGCCACCGGGCAGGTGGCAGATGCCCTGGTCGGCGCCGTTGGCGGCGTCCCGGGTGTTGGGCACGAAACCGCACGGGTAGTCGCCGCTGTCACCAACGCCGCCGGCGCTGGTGTCGATGGGGTAGGGGCCGCCATCCAGGTAGCCGTCGAAGTAATCCCAGCCCAGCTCGCGCATCACGTCATCGCCCAGCGGGTTATTGTCCGGGTTGAGGTCGGAGCCAGACAAATGCATCTTGCCCACGACCGCGCTGACGTAACCCTTTTGGCGCAGCAGCCGGGGCGTGGTGATCTCGTACGGCGACACCTGCGAATTGGCCAGGTCCAGCGTGACAATGGCGTTCCTCACGTTGGTGCGAAACGGATAGCGGCCTTCGAAAAAGGTGGCCCGGCTGGGTGAGCAGGTGGGCATCGCCCAGGTGTTGCGAAAGCGCACACCCTGGTCGGCGATGGCGTCGATACTCGGTGTCAGTGCCGGCGAGATCGCGGCGGCGCCGCTGAAGTCGGCGTCCCAGAGCGGCGCGCGTTGGCGGATCATTTCCTCGAACGCCGCCCGCTGTTCCTCGTTCTGTGCGACCAGGCCGCCGTAACCGAACGATTGCAGTTGGTCGACGCCCACGTCGTCGAGCACGATAAACAGAATGTTGGGTGGCTGGGCGTCTTGCTGCGCCGTTGAATCAGAGTCGGAGTGGCAGCCACTCAGAACCGCTGCCGTCACCAACAGCCCAAGGCTGTATAACGCTTTCATGATGTTCCCCCTTATGTAACATCCACCACGGATGTTTTCAAAGCAGCGTTCCCGTCAACGGCCGTTGCGAATCCGCCACCGTGGGTTCCGGCAGGCGAAGGGGCAGAAGCAGGGATAACCGCGTGCCGCTTTCCAGCGGCTCGATATAAATATCGCCATGGAGCTGGCGCACACGCCGGCGCATATTGCGCAGCCCGCTGCCGCCCCGGTCAGCTTGATGTGGAAAGGGCAGGCCATCGTTTTCCACCGCGATGCGTGCCCGGCCATCGTCCTGCCGGTCGCCGGACACCAGGATGCGTGTGGGTTGGCCGTGCTTGATGGCGTTGGTGATGGCTTCCTGGACGATGCGCAACACATTCAAGGCGTGCGATGGCGTAACGCCGGCGATTTCCGGCAGCCGTGCCATCGACCATTCCAGGCCGATGCCGGTGCGTTTCAGTTGCCGCTCCAGCCGCTCACGCAGCCCCGCCAAGGCCACGGGCAGTTCGCGGTCATCGATATCCAGGGATTGGACCACCAACCGCAGATCGTCCAGGGCCTCGCGGGCGGCACGCTCCACTTGCCGTGAATTTTCCCGTTCGGATAAAGCAATGATGGATGCCAGATGGCCGGACAACCCGTCATGTAAATCGGCGGTAAGGCGGGCGCGCTCCTCGCTGAGTACCTGCTGTGCGGCTTTGCGGCGATCCGCCTCATGCAGGCACGCCAGCTCCCGTTCGCGCTGCTCCAGGCGATCCGTCAAATAACCGTTGACGTTGTCCAGGCGTGTCAGGCTGATGCCCAGACGGCGCATCAGAATCATGGCGATACCAATCAACATCAGCGGCCGGTAATACATCGACAGAAGAATCGGGTTGCTCAGTTCACCGAGCAGCACCAGCAGATCGTGGAGCCCGGTAATCGTCATCAGCGACAAAGGCAACACCAGCAGCCAGGCTTCGTGTAGTCGGCGGGCAAACGCCGCCCAGGCGACGATGCCCGACGCCACCAGCATGCTGAGAATATTGAGCGGCGCGCTGACAAGCAGCACCAGACGATGTGCCGGCACCAGCCCGCTCAGACCCAGCAGCACGCAGACCGAGGGAATCGCCACCGTCGCCATTTTCAGCCAGCGCGGCGGTGGCTGCCCGGCGATCAGCAACACCGTGATCACCAGGATCAGGCTGGCCGAAGAGCCGGCCATCACCAGATAGGGCATCACCGCCATGAAGTTCGGAACCAGCTCCCAGACCATGCCCAGATAGATCACCATGGACATAAGCAGCAGCGAGAACATCCAGCCAAACAACGCTTCCGCCGGCCGGTATAACCAGACCACCCCGACCACCAGAGTGATCAGCAATTGCGCGGCCAGCACCATGAAACGCAGATATTCGAGCACGAACACCCGCACCCGATAGTGCACCGCCAGCTGCTCGATACCGCCCACATAAGCCCGGGACAAACCGGTGGGCAGCAGATCCACGGAACGCAACGACACCTCGATAACATTGCGACCGACCTTGAGACTCTCCAGTGGCAAACGGATCAGCACCGGTGTGCCGGAGGCCATGCCCACCATGGAGATACGATCCTCGGCATTGCCGACCGGTTGCCCGGCGAGTTCAAAGGTGGCCTGCTGGCTGGCCACCGGAATGAACAAATAGCTCGGCGCCACCTGATCAAGCTCGAAGCTTAGACGGTAATGCTCATGGCCACCGGCTTTGCGGCCGACCAGCGGCAGGTTCACCGGAACCTCGCCGTGCGGCTCCACGCGCACCGCCTGGGTGATGGCCCGGGCGTCGGGCTCCGGCAGGGTCAGCCACAGCGGCACGCTGGCCAGGATGGCCAGAAGTCCCCACAGCAGTCCCACCCCCCAAGCGCGTTTCACAAACGAATAAGCCCCCGTTTCGACGCCTCGTAAACGGCCTCCGAACGATTGTTGGCGGCCAGCTTTCGGTAGATATTTTTTATATGCACCGGCACCGTCTGATGCGAAATATTCAACCACTCGGCCAGCTCGGCGTAGGTGAACCCTTTGGCGATGCCGCGCAGGATTTCCGTTTCCCGAGGCGTCAACGCCGGCCCCGTCGGGTTTTGCGCCGGGGCCCCCATGCGCCGTACCAGGACCCGGGCAATGGATGAGGAAATCGGCGAACGCCCGGCGCGCACCTCCTCAATCGCCTCTATCAGCTCAATCGAGTCGGCATCCTTGAGCAGATACCCCACCGCGCCCGCTTCAATGGCCTTGAGCACGGTTTCCTCATCGGCCAGCACCGAAATCACCAGGGCGTCGGCGGCCGGATTGAGCTGGCGCAACTGGCGGATCGCCTCGGTGCCGTGACCGTCCGGCAGGCTCAGGTCGGTCAGTAGCAGATCCACCTGCTGTTTGCCCAGAGCCGCCAGAGCCTCGCCAAGAGTGGCGCAGGCCGCCACCAGTTGTCCGCCGGCCCAGCCTTCCAGAATGCGCGCGAAACGCTCACGTAGCGGGGCGTCATCCTCAAGCAAAAGGATGCGGGTGAGCGGATCTCGGGCGGCGGGCGGGCGGTGTTCCATGGGCGACTCCTCGCTGCCACTGTGCGGTAAGGCGTGAGCCACCAATATACCCCATTTATGGTATGCCCCCGGGGCGCCCTCCAGGGCAGACTGGCGGCGATAGTAACGTGCCTGACAACGCCGATGACATTGCAGCGGGAAAAGAGCTTAATAGCCGTCCGCTTCGCCTGCGTCGCATGGCCAGTAAAAAAACAGCGTCATACAACATAACGACAAGCCGGATACCTTTTGAGCGCCAGATGGGGGATGCCATGAAACGGTGCCAGTCATTGAAAAAAGAGGCCGTGCTTTGGCCCTGTCTGTTGACCTTGCTCCTGGGGGCGTGCGGGGGAGGCGGCGGCGATTCGTCGCCCGAGGTGGCCGAGGCGCCGCCTAATTTCCTGTTGGTGGTGGTGGACGACGTCGGTATCGATCAGTGGCGCTTGTTTGGCTACGGCGGCTACACGCCAGCGCAAACCCCGAACATCGACGCCATCGCTCAAGGCGGCGTGCGTTTCCAGAACCTGTGGTCAATGCCGGCCTGCTCCAATGGCCGGGCCGCATTGTTTACCGGTCGTTATCCGTTCCGTACCCAGGTGTACACCGCGCTGGGCAACAACGACCTGGCCAATTACATGCTCAACCCCAACGAGACCACCTTGCCCCGGCTGCTCAAGCCGCTTGGCTATAAGAGTGCGTTGTTCGGCAAATACCATATGGGGATTCAGGCCAATCACCCCGATGGCGAAGCCATGGTGCATGCCAGCGGCTTTGACTATTTCGAGGGCTGGCTGGACGAAACCGGCGACCCGTCGTCCATCGACACCCGCGCCGGCGGAGTGGCGCCGGAGGGCAGCTGGTCGTGCGGTTTCGTGCCCGATGCCGCCCATGGTGGCGCCAACACCGGTGCTTGTTACACGCCGGACGGTGCCTGCCAGGCGTTGAGCAAGACCGGCGCCCAGGCGCCGGGCCGGGTGTGCCGGGACAGCGGTGGCATTTTCGACCCCGGCGAAGCCTGCCAGGCAACGACGCCGGGCAACATCGATTTCAACCGGCTCAGCGGCCACTATGTGTCGCCGCTGGTGATCAACCACGAAGACGGCTCGGTGGAGCAGGTGCCGCTCACCGACCGGCGCGCGCGCACCTGGCGCGGCAGTGAGCCGATTGACGCCGCGCTGGGCTGGCTTGATCGTCAACCCGAAGGGCAACCCTGGATGATCGCGCTCAGCTTCGCCACCGATCACACGCCATTGATGCAACCGCCCAGCGCCACGTTGCCCGAGGGCCAACCGGACTCCAGCCATCTGGATTGCGCCTCCATGGTGGACCAGCGAATTCTCTCCAATCAGATGGAAGAGTCGATGGACCACGAACTGGCGCGCTTTATGGTCAACGCCGGCCTGGCTCGCTACGGCGCGAGCGGCGAGCTGATCTATGACCCCAAGGCGAGCAACACCTATGTGGTGCTGGTCAGCGACAATGGCAGCCTGGGCACGGTGGTCAAGGCGCCGTTCGAGCCCACCCGCGCCAAATCGACCGCCTACCAGACCGGCATCTGGAACCCGGGCATCGTCGCCGGGCCGGGCATCGTGGAGCCGGGCCGCTCGGTGGAAGCGATGGTGAACATCGTCGATCTGTACCAACTGATCGGTGAATTGGCGGGTGTCGAGGATGTGCACGCGGCGGTACCCCGGCCGCTGGATTCGCAAGCCATGAGGCCGTATCTGGAGAGCACCAGCCAGAGCGCCATTCGCGCCAGCAATTTCTCCGAGATCGGCACCAATCTGCACGCCAACGGAGAACTGAACGGCCCCTGTGTGTACAACACCACCACCTGCACTCAGATCGCCCCGAGCAAAGGCGTGTGCAACGACAACGGCGGCACCTGGTGGGGCGAAGGCCCGGACAACGCCAGTGCGCCCCCGGAGGGCTTTGGAAAGTGCTGCGAGCTGGCCCAATGGCAAAACGACAACGGGCTGACCGTGGCCGACAATATCTACCCCAAGGCCGCCTACGCGATCCGCAACGAGATCTACAAGCTGGTACGTAACGAGTACGACGCTTACGACGCCAGCGCCGATGCCTGCGCGGACGACACCGTGGTCTACGAGCTCTATCAGATCGACCAGGCCGTGCCGACCCCGACCCTGGACCGGGAAGAGGCCAACCTGATGCCGGCGTCCACCGGTATATCGCTTACCGTGGAGCAGCAGCGGAATTACGATGATCTGAACAATCAGATGGATACGCTGCTGGCGTCGCGGGCGTCCTGCCTGGGCGATGTGGACCTCAATGGAACCGTCGATGAGAACGACATCGCCCAATGGAGCGACCTCAAGGCGAAGTCCGGTGGCCGCTCGAGCTGGGCCGACATCAACCAGGACGGCATCACCGACGACACCGACCGGACCTTGATACAAGAGAGCTTCGGCGCCTGTTCGTCTTCCGGCGAAACCGGCGGCTGACGTGTTCGACCGCCTGGGTGCGAAGCGATTATCCGGCCGGGGCCGGACGGGGTACCGGTGACCGACATGAAAAAGGAAGCCGAGGCCTTGGCGAGCGGCCGTGCGCAGCGCTGGAATCGGGGGCTGTTGCTGGTCGGTGCCGGGTTAATGATCCTGGTGGTGTCCCTGGCCCTGTACAGCGCCTGGCGTGACCCGGCTGCGGGCGGCCCGACCATCGACCGGCGCGGCACAGGCGGCGGCGCGCCTGACTTCGTTGGCTCGCGGGCCTGCGCCGGCTGCCACGCTGAACAACACCAGGCCTGGCTCGGCTCCCATCATCAACTGGCGATGCAACCGGCCAGCGAAACCAGCGTGCTCGGTGATTTCAATCAAGCGCGCCTGGCGGATGGCGACGGCGCCACCTTTTTTCGCGATGGCGACGCCTTCATGGTGCGCACCACCGGTCCTCAGGGCACCGTGCGCGACTACCCGATCCACTACACCTTCGGCGTCGAGCCCCTGCAGCAATATCTGATCGCGCTGCCCGGTGGCCGCTTGCAGGCCTTCGGCACCGCCTGGGACAGCCGCCCCCGCGAACAGGGCGGCCAGCGCTGGTTCGCGCTGTATCCGGAGTCCCAGGGGCAGCCTGCCAGCCCGCTGCACTGGAGCGCCATCGACCAGAACTGGAACGGCGCCTGCGCGCACTGCCATTCCACCGGGCTGCGCAAGCATTACGATGCCAAGACACAGCGCTACGCGACCACCTTTTCAGAGGTCAGCGTCGGTTGCGAAGCCTGCCACGGGCCCGGCTCGGCCCACCTGGCCTGGGCCCGCGATCCCCACGGGCACGCCGACATCGGCCCCGGCCATGGCCTGAGTCTGGATTTCGGCAAAGACGCTCGCGGCCACTGGCGCTACGACGCCAGCGCCGGGCGGGTGATCGGGCAGGGCCCGCGCAGCGGCGCATTGGAAGTGGAAACCTGCGCCCGCTGCCACGCCCTCGGCACGCCGATTCACGAAGACCCGGTGCACGGCCAGCCGGTCAGCGACGAGATCCGCGTGGCGTTGCTCGACCCCGAGCTTTATTTTCCGGACGGGCAGATCAAAGGCGAGGTGTTCGAATACGGCTCCTTTATCCAGAGCCGCATGTTCCACGCCGGCGTCACCTGCGCCAATTGCCATGAGCCGCACAGCGCCCGGTTGCGTGCCGAGGGCAATGGCCTGTGCACCCAGTGCCACCAGGCCGCCGCCTATGACACGCCGGCCCACTCCCACCACCCGGCCGGCTCCGCGGGTTCGCAGTGCGTGGCCTGCCACATGCCCGAGCGCACCTATATGCGCATCGATGGGCGCCGCGACCACAGCATCCGCGTTCCCCGGCCGGATCTGTCGGCGTCCCTCGGCACGCCCAATGCCTGTAACCAGTGCCACCAGGAGCAAAGCCCGGCCTGGGCGGCGGGCCGCATCGACCACTGGCGTGCTGTTCACACCAAGGGCTTACAGCGGTTCGGGCCGGCATTGCGGGCGGCGGCTGAAGGCGCGCCCGGCGCCCGGCAAAGTCTGGAGCGGCTGATCGGCGACCCCGAGCAACCGGCGATCGCCCGTGCCACTGCCCTGTCATTGCTCGCCGACAGCGCCGCCGGCAACCAAATCGACGATGCCGGCTCGCTGTTCCGGCAGGCCGCCGACGACCGGTCGCCACTGGTAAGGCGCGCCGCCGCGCGCCATCCGTCGGCGGCGCTTGCCCTGCTCGACGATCCGGTGCGCGCGGTGCGCATCGCGGCGGCGGAATCGCTGGCCGCGTTGGCGGCGCCACCGTCATCGCGGGCCGCATCGCAAACCCTGCAGGCGGCGGCGGGCCAGTACCGTCAGGCCCAGGCGTTGAACGCCGACCGTCCCGAGGCGCACCTGGGGCTGGCCGGTTTTCACGCCGCCCAGGGTGATCTGGAAAGCGCCCAGGCCGAGCTGGAAACCGCGCTGGCCCTGGACCCGGCTTTTGTGCCAGCAGCGATCAATCTGGCCGATTTCCACCGCGCTCAGGGTCACGATGACCGAGCCGAAGCGGTGCTGCGCGAAGCGCGGCGCCATGCCCCCGAGGCGCCCGCCTTGAGCTACGCACTGGGCTTGCTGGAAGTGCGCGGCGGGCATCACAAGCTGGCCCTGGAAGCGCTCGCCGCCGCCCGGCGCCAGGCGCCCGATAACCCCGAATACGCATACGTCTATGCCTTGGCGCTGAACGAACGCGGTGACAGCGCCGGGGCCATTGAGGTTCTGGAAGCATCCCTGGGTCAGCATCCCTTCCATCGGCCCTCCATCGCCGCGCTGGCCAGCTTTTACGACCAGCTTGGCCAGCCCAACCAGGCGATGCGCTATCAGCGGATGTTGCGGCAATGGCGGCAGGAGGCCCGTCAGGTGCCATGACGGGCCCCGACTCGGGGTAACGCCATAACACCCGCGCAGTCGCACCGCTTCCCGTAATGGGTTTTGATCCTGGCGTCCGACGTCCGACGTCCGACGTCCGACGTCCGACGTCCGACGTCAAACGTCAGACGAACCGACCCACGCCCCCAGCCGCCCGCCCCGAACACGCGAGGCCGGCTCTCGGTAAATCTTCCGATCTCGCCGCCAGGGTGCGCAAAATGGGCCCCGGCGTGGTGAATTCGACCGCTGTTAAGGCTAGACTGGCAGGCTTTACGGTCGCACCTCGGGCCGCTGATGAACGTGGCGGCGGGCCTCGTTTCGCGGACCGCGTCGGCGGTTTTGCTTTTTCCGGAGCGGCATGAGCCGCGATGCGTACTCTATGAGACTGAAAACCATAAAACTGGCCGGGTTCAAATCCTTCGTGGACCCCACCTCGGCCCTGTTCCCCGACAACCTGACCGCGGTGGTGGGCCCCAACGGCTGCGGCAAGTCCAACATCATCGACGCCGTGCGCTGGGTGATGGGGGAGTCTTCCGCCAAGCATTTGCGCGGCGAGTCCATGGCCGACGTGATCTTCAACGGTTCCAACGCCCGTAAGCCGGTGGCGCAGGCCTCCATCGAGCTGGTGTTCGACAATTCCGACGCCACCGTCAGCGGCGAGTACGGCAAATTCAACGAGATTTCGGTAAAGCGCCAGGTCACCCGGGACGGGCAATCCAATTACTACCTCAACGGCACCAAATGCCGGCGCAAGGACATCTCCGACATTTTTCTGGGCACCGGCCTGGGGCCGCGCAGCTACGCGATCATCGAGCAGGGCATGATCTCCCGGCTGATCGAAGCCAAGCCGGAAGAACTGCGCGTCTATATCGAAGAGGCCGCCGGCATTTCCAAGTACAAGGCGCGCCGCCGCGAGACCGAAAACCGCATGCGCCGCACCCGCGAAAACCTGGAGCGGCTCACCGACATCCGCGACGAGCTGGCCCGCCAGTTGGAGCGGCTCAGCCGCCAGGCGTCGGCGGCGGAAAAGTACAAGCAGTTCAAGGAAGAGGAACGGCACAAGAGCGCCCAACTCAAGGCCCTGCGCTGGCGGGGTCTGGACGCCCAGGTGAAACAACTGGACGGGGTGATCGGCGAGCTGGAAGTGGCCACCGAGGCGAAGATCGCCGAGCAGCGCCATGTGGACGCCGAGATCGAGCGCCTGCGCGAAAATCACAACGAGGTGCAGGAACAGTTCAACCAGGTGCAACAGCGGTTCTATGCGCTGGGCGCCGAGGTGGCGCGTCTGGAACAGAGCATCCAGCACCAGCGTGAGCGGCGTCAGCAGCTGTATGAAGAGCTGGAACAGGTCACCGCCAGTTGGCGCGAAGCGGATCAACACCAGAGCACCGACGCCCAGACCCTCGCCGAACTGGAACAAACGCTGGCCGGGCTGGAACCGGATCTGGACCTGGCCAGCGAGCGCCAGGAGAGCGCCAGCGAGGCGCTGGCGCTGGCCGAAGAGGCGATGCAGGAGTGGCAACAGGCCTGGGAAACCTTCAACGGGCGAGCGGGGGAATCGCGCCGCCAGGCCGAGGTCGAGCAGTCGCGCATTCAGCACCTGGAAAAATCCATTGAGCGGTTGCGCGATCGCGCCGAGCGGCTCACTAAAGAGCAGGCCTCGCTGGACGCCGGCCCGCTGGCGTCCGAAATGCGTCAGTTCGAAGAGCAGGTGGCGCAATTCCAGGAGCAGCGCGAGGAAAGCGAGCTGCGTGCCGAGAGCCTGCAGGAAGAGATCAATCAGCACCGCCGGCAAAACGGCGAGCGCGGCCGCGAGCTGGACGACGCCCGGGAAAAACTGCAGGCCCTGAAAAGCCGGCACACCTCGTTGGAGGCGCTGCAGAAGGCGGCGATGGGCGACGACGGTGCGGTCAGCGACTGGCTCACCGAGCACGATCTGGATGACAAGCCCCGGCTGGCGGATCGCATTGACGTGGCCGAAGGCTGGGAAAACGCCGTGGAGGCGGTGCTCGGCGATGCCCTGCAGGCGATCAGCGTGGAAGGGCTGGACGCGGTCAGCGACTGGCTGGCCGACCTCACCCACGGGCGCGTGGCCATGGTGCAACCGATGGTGCAGCCCTCCGCCGTCGCCGGCGGCGACGCCCACGGCGCGCTGCTGCGCGATCAGGTCTCCGGCGCCGTGCCCGAAGGCCTGCTGGCCGGCGTGCACGCGGTGGACAGCCTGGCCGACGCCCTTGCCCTGCGTGCCCGGCTCGCCGCCGGGCAGTCGGTGGTCACCCGCGATGGCATCTGGCTGGGGCCGGACTGGCTGAAGGTGGCCCGCGAGCGCGACCAGGAAGCCGGCGTTCTGGAACGCCGCCGTGAACTGGAGACGCTGGGCGGGCAGATCGAGGACGCCGAGCAGCGCGTCGAGACCCTCAAGGCGCAGCTCGAAGAAACCCGCGAGCAAGTCGCGGCGATGGAAGAAGAGCGTGAAGAAGTGCAGCGCCAGGCCAGCCGGCTGAGCCGCGAACTGGGCGAGGTCAGCGCCCAGGTGAGCGCCCGTCAGGTGCGTCTGGAGCAGATCACCATGCGCCGCGAGCGGCTTGGCAAGGAACTCGAAGAGACCGGCGAGCAGCTCGAACAGGAACAGCAACAGATCAAAGAGGCCCGCGCCGTGCTGGCCGAGGCGCTGGACGCCATGGAGCAGGATTCCGGCGAACGCGAAGCGCTGCTCTCGCGCCGCGACGAAACCCGGCTGCGCCTGGACGAAGCCCGCCAGCAGGCGCGCCAGCAGCGCGACCTGGCCCATCAGGTGGAAATGCAGGCGCAGGGCGCGCGCACCCAGGCGCAATCATTGCGCCAGAATCTGGATCGTCTGGAATCCCAGGTGGCGAGCCTGGCGGAACGCAAAGCGCTGCTGGAAAGCCAGGCCAGCGATGGCGACGACCCCAACACCGAGCTTCAACAGCAGCTGGAAGAAAAGCTGGAAATGCGCCTGCAAGCGGAGCAGAACCTGGTCGAGGCGCGCCGTGGTCTGGAAGACGTGGAGCACCAGATGCGCGACCTGGAAGGCCGCCGTGGCCAGTTTGAACGGCAGGCCCAGGACGTGCGCGACACCATGAACGCCAAGCGCATGCAGTGGCAGGAACTGAGCACCCGCCGGCAGACCGTGGCGGAACAACTGAGTGAGCAGCATTTTGACCTGCAAACGGTGATCGCCAACCTGCCCGAGGACGCCGACGAGCGGCTGTGGTCCGAGGAGCTGGAGCAGATCGGCCAGCGCATCGCCCGGCTGGGCCAGATCAACCTGGCGGCGATCGAGGAATACCAGCAGCAATCCGAGCGCAAACAATACCTGGATCAGCAGAACGACGATCTGGACGACGCCCTGAAAACCCTGGAAAACGCCATTCGCAAGATTGATCGCGAAACCCGCACCCGCTTCAAGGAGTATTTCGACCGCATCAACAAAGGGCTCCAGGAGCTGTTCCCCAAAGTGTTTGGCGGTGGCCACGCCTATCTGGAGCTGACCGGCGATGACCTGCTCGATACCGGGGTGACCATCATGGCGCGCCCGCCGGGCAAGCGGAACAGCACCATCCACCTGCTTTCCGGTGGCGAAAAGGCGCTGGTGGCGTTGTCGCTGGTGTTCAGTATTTTTGAACTCAACCCCGCGCCTTTCTGTCTGCTCGACGAGGTGGATGCGCCACTGGACGACGCCAACGTGGGTCGGTTCTGTAATCTGGTGCAGGAAATGTCGACGCGGGTGCAATTTATCTATATCACCCACAACAAGATCGCCATGGAGATGGCGCACACCCTGATGGGCGTGACCATGCACGAGGCCGGCGTATCGCGGCTGGTCTCGGTGGACGTGGAAGAGGCCGCCGAGATGGCGGCCATGTAGGCTGGTCAATACCCTGCTTTGACAAGCATCTCCCCGGTGACGAATTATTGGGGCCAAATTTGAAAGGAAGAGGCAAATGGGCCTGAATCTGGAAACATTGATCGGCATTCTGGTTATTCTGATCCTCCTGATTCTCGCTGACGGCGTGCGGCGCATGATCCGTGAGCGGCACGGTCGGTTGCGCATGCGCATCGACCGGCGTTTTCGGGATCAGGGCGTGGACGACGAGGATGACGGCTACCCCTCCGAGCTGATGGGCGGGCCACGGGTACGCAACCGGGACATCGACCCGGAGAGCGCCGACGACGATGGCGCGCCGCCGATGATGATGGACGAAGCGCAACAGCCGCCACCGAGACCGAGTGCCGAGCAGCAAAGCCTGTTCGACAGCGAGCCCGAGCCCGAGCCGGAGCTGGAACCCGAGCCGCATGCGGCGGCGCAGCCGGAACCGGCGCGCGCACCCACGGCGCCGGCCGCCGCCGCGACCCGGCGGGAAGCGCCGGTCAGAGAGCCGGCGCCACGGGAAGCACCCCGTCGCGAAACCGCCGAGCCGCCGCGCCAATCGGCGCCGAGCCAGCCGGTGCTGGAGGTAATCGTGTTCCATCTGATCGCCCGCCGGCCCGAGCGTTTCGATGGCCAGGCGATGCTGAGTCTGCTGCTGGAAGGCGGCCTGCGCTATGGCGATATGCACATCTTTCACCGGCACCGTGAAGTGGCGGGCGCCGAGCAATTGGAATTTTCGGTGGCCAACGCGGTGGAGCCGGGCACCTTCGACATCGACACCATGGAAGAGCAGCAATTCGCCGGCATCACCTTCTTTATGAAGCTGCCCGGCCCCGCCGAACCGCTCGGCTCGCTGGATCGCATGCTCTCGATTGGCCGCCGCATGGCCGAGCAACTGGACGGCGAACTCAAGGATGAGCAACACAGCGTGCTCACCCCGCAAACCATGGAACACCTGCGCCAGCGAGTGCAGGAATTCGAGCGCCGCCAGCGCGTTTCTCACGGCGCTTGACGCGCACGCGGCTTCGCCGCGAGTTGCAAGCGACAAGCCTCAAGCTGCAAGCTGCCCAGTCGGCACGGCCAGCTTGTCGCTTGCCGCTGAACCCCAGAATCGGATTTAAAAATCGTGACCTCGAAGACCCCCTCTCCGGCCGAACAAATCCGCCAATTGCGCGAGACGCTTAACGACTGGTCTTACCGCTATTACGTGCTCGACGAGCCGGCGGTGCCGGATGCGGAGTACGACCGTGGCTTCCGCCGGCTGCAGGCCCTGGAAGAAAAGCACCCGGATCTGGTCAGCCCGGATTCGCCCACCCAGCGGGTCGGCGATCAGCCCCTGGACGCGTTTCAGCAGGTCCGTCATCGGGTGCCGATGCTGAGCCTGAGCAACGCCTTCAGCGACGATGAGCTGCGCGATTTCGATCAGCGTATTCATGAGCGTCTGGACGTGCGCGAAAAAGTGGTCTACGTGGCCGAGCCGAAGCTGGATGGCCTGGCGGTCTCGCTGCTCTACGAAAACGGCGAACTGGTGCGCGGCGCCACCCGGGGCGACGGCGAAACCGGCGAGGACATCACCGCCAACGTGCGCACCATCAAATCGATCCCGCTGCGTCTGCGTGGCGACAATCCGCCCTCTGTGCTGGAGGTGCGCGGCGAGGTGGTGATGCCGCACAGCGGCTTTCAAGAACTCAACCGGCGCCAGCAACAGGCCGAACAGAAAACCTTCGCCAACCCGCGCAACGCCGCCGCCGGCAGCCTGCGGCAACTGGACCCGCGCATCACCGCCGCGCGGCCGCTGGAGTTCTATGCCTACTCGTTGGCGCAACTGGAGGGCGAGCCCTGGCCGGAGACCCACTCGGCGATTCTCAAGCGCCTGCGCGCGCTGAATTTGCGTGTTAATCCGGAGATCAAGAACTGCCAGGGCATTGAGGCGCTACTGGCGTTTTATCACGACATTCTGGAACGCCGCGACAGATTGGATTACGACATCGACGGCGTGGTCTACAAGGTGGACCGCATGGATTGGCAGCGCGATCTGGGCTTTGTCAGCCGCGCGCCGCGCTGGGCCATTGCCCACAAATTTCCCGCCCAGGAAGAGCTCACCGTTCTCAACGAGGTGGATTGGCAGGTCGGCCGCACCGGCGCCCTGACCCCGGTGGCCAAGCTGGAACCGGTGCAGGTGGGCGGCGTCACGGTCAGCAACGCCACCTTGCACAACATCGATGAAATCCAGCGCCTGGACATTCGCATCGGCGACACCGTGGTGGTGTACCGCGCCGGCGACGTGATTCCCAAGGTGGTGCGCGCGGTGCCCGAGCGGCGCCCCAAAGGCGCCCGGGAAATCCACCTGCCCGATCAATGCCCGGTGTGTGGCAGTGAAATCCTGCGCGCCGACGATGGCGTGGTGGCCCGCTGCACCGGCGGCCTGATTTGCGGCGCCCAGCGTCGTGAGGCGATCAAGCACTTCGCCTCGCGCCGCGCCATGGACATCGACGGCCTGGGCGAGAAGCTGGTGGACGCCCTGGTGGATCGCAACCTGATCGACAACGTCGCCGATCTGTATCGATTGAAAGCCGAAGACGTGGCGGGCCTGGAGCGCATGGGCGAGAAGTCCGCCGACAATCTGATCCAGGCGCTGGAACACTCGAAGAAAAACAGCCTCAGCCGTTTTTTGTTCGCCCTGGGCATTCTGCAGATCGGCGAAGAAACCGCCAAGGCCCTGGCGGACAGTTTCGGCGATCTGCAATCGATCCGCCGGGCGCCGTTGCTGCTGTTCCTGGAGGTGCCGGACGTGGGCGTGGAGGTGGCCAAAGCGATCGCCGCCTTTTTCGCCGAGGAGCACAATGAAACAGTGATCGACGGGCTGTTGAAAGCCGGTGTCGAACCGCAATCCCCCGGCCAGCCCGCGGCGGCGTTCGTGAAGCGTTTCTCCCTGGCGTCCATGCTGCGCGCCGCCAAACGGCTGGGCATGGACCTGGAAGGCGTCGGCGAGAAGACCCTGGAAAGCGTGGGCCGCCACTACGGCTCCTGGCCCGAACTGTTAAAGGCGCTGCAAGCCAAGATCTCCGAAACCGCGCCGGGCATCAAAGCCGGCACCCTGGACAAGATCGCCACCGCCCTCGACAAAGGCGACTGGCGGCAGCGCCTGGAACAGGCCTGGCAACAGGCCGAGGCACTGCGAAGCAGCGCGCCCGAAGATCAGGCCGGCCGGCCCCTGGACGGTCAGACCTGGGTACTCACCGGCACCCTGAGCCGCCTGACCCGCGACCAGGCCAAGGCGCACCTGGAAAGCCTGGGCGCCAAGGTGGCCGGCAGTGTCTCGAAGAAAACCGCCCGGGTGGTCGCCGGCGAAGCCGCCGGCTCGAAACTGGATAAAGCCCGCGACCTGGACGTCAGCATTCTCGACGAAGACGCCTTCGTGCATTTTCTTAATGGCCATGGCATCAGCGTGGGCTGAGGGCTGCGGTTTGCGAACCAGGGCCCGCTACAGTGCCCCTGTGGGAGCGATCCTTGATCGCGAACCGAGCCTGAAAGGCGA
>TARA_R110001606_G_scaffold390528_1_pt1 | contig 41121 bp, 39 predicted proteins | sample TARA_R110001606 | Tara Oceans TARA_R110001606 (sample SAMEA4398315) | marine metagenome | biome: Polar Biome; feature: [SRF] surface water layer (ENVO:00010504); material: water (ENVO:00002006), including particulate matter (ENVO:01000060) such as... | depth 5 m
AGGGGGCTATTCGGACCTGCGGTTCGCAGAAGAAGGAATGGCGGTGGACGCAGTCTGGTGCGAACTGCTCTCCGCTTGTTCCCTGATCTTCAGGGAAAATACAGGGAACTTTGTGATTATTCGCGTGGTTTACGGTGATGAGCGAGTTGAATGCCGCCGAAATCTCGCCTTTTGGAGACAATTTTCCTCAGATTGGAACAGGGAATTATTTTGCAGGAACTGAGATTTTTGTTTCATGAACTGGGAATGGATTTAAAAGGTCACTGTCATCGCTTCAAGCGAGTTTACTCTGATGGCATGGACGCCCCCTTTTCCCCGGCGTCGGATGCGTCATACTTTGAGGCGTGTTCACAACCTCATATAAAGGAGGCGTCCATGACGCAGATTACAGTTATCGGTTTGGATTTGGCAAAGCGTGTGTTTCAGGTTCACGGTGCGGATGGCGATGGTCAACCGGTGGTGCGTCGGAAGCTTCGCCGCGCTTAGGTGCTGACGTTCTTCTCCGAACTGCCGCCTTGCCTGATTGGCATGGAGGCCTGCGCGAGCGCACATCATTGGGCCAGTGAACTCAAGGATTGGGCCACGAGGTGAGGCTGATCCCGCCGCAGTATGTGCGCCCGTTCGTCAAGACCAACAAAAACGACGCGGCGGACGCGGAAGCGATCTGTGAGGCGGTGACGCGCCCGACGATGCGGTTTGCACCGGTCAAGTCGGCGGAGCAACAATCGGTTTTGATGCTGCACCGGGCCCGGGAATTGCTGGTGCGCCAGCGAACCATGTTGGTCAACGCGCTTCGCGGCCACTGCGCCGAGTTCGGACTGATCGCCGCACAAGGCATTTCCAAAGCAACCGATCTGATACGCATCATTGATGACCCAGAAGATACCCGTCTGCCCAATTTGGCGCGCGAAGCGCTCGGTCTGCTGGTCGAACAACTGAATGCGTTACAGGCTCGGATCAAGGCGCTTGAAACAGAACTATTGGCCTGGCACCGCTCGAACGCGGCAAGCCGACGGCTGGAAGAGATTCCCGGGGTCGGGATCATTACGGCAACGGCTTTGGTGGCGACGATCGGTGATGGCAGCCAGTTCAACTCAGGGCGGCAACTCTCGGCCTGGCTCGGCCTTGTGCTCCGGCAGCATTCGAGTGGCGGCAAGGACAGGCTGGGACGCATATCCAAGCAAGGGGATGGGTATATCCGTCGGCTGCTCGTGCACGGTGCCCGCACCGTATTGCGCTGGCGCCGTGCCAAACCAGATACCGAGGCGGGATGGGCCGAACAGCTGTTGGTGCGACGGCCAACCAATGTCGTCCTCGTCGCCATGGCCAACAAGACGGCCCGTGTCGCCTGGGCGCTGCTCAGGCATCAACGCGACTACCAGCCGATGTCGGCATAATAGATAGAACCAGATTGCGAGGGTAAATAGGATTTGATGGCGAAACAGGGTGAACCGGGACCGACCAAACCCGAGGCATTGTCCGAGCATCAAGCTCGATCCTCTGACTGGGCGTCGTTCCTTCGGATTCCATCAGGGCCAGCGGTCATGTGCCGCGTCAACAGGCCGGATACATGACTGCAAACCCTACCTGCACATCAGATCAATATCCCCTTGCAAGATCGGGGGCGTCCATACATGACAATGCCCTTGGCTGGCAGTTGTTGCCGAATGACTTGGCAATGTCGATAATTGTCGAGCGTCGACATGAGGAGGCTAACGTGACAATAAATGGTGTCGGGCTGTTCTCGTCGTTAATCAGCACATCATTTAAGGAGGAGTGTCGAAAATGTTCGTAGACGAAAGGATTTATACCCTTCATGCTGGCAATGTGCCAGTGTTCTTGAAACTTTACGAAGCAGAAGGTATGGCGATCCAGGTTAAAATCCTGGGCAATATGGTGGGTTATTATTATACGGATATCGGCCCGCTTAATCAGATCGTTCACCTTTGGGGATACCAGTCATTGGATGATCGTTTCGAACGCCGCAAGAAACTGCTGGCAACACCGGAATGGCAGTCATACGCCAAACAGATGCGCCCCTTGGTCGCGAACGTTGAAAACAAAATCTTAATCCCGGCTCCATTTTGTCCGGTCAAAATCGTGTAGTCTGGGATATGACTTGCCTGCAGTTGTCTTGGTTCCAGTAATTTTAGGCCATTGAAATAACCTATGTTTGATTCATATGTTAGCTCCCTCAAGCAACTTAATAGTGGTTGAATGACAATTTTCAGTGGTGCTGTTTGGTGAAAGGCTAGGTTACGTGAGTTATTCTATAATCAGTAGAATCAATATTTTTAAAATGCTTCAATGGGGCAGCTGTTTTTTGCGTGTCATAATAATTAGTACCGTGTCGATTGAGTTACCATTTTCCGATGCTGCTGACCAGGCTGCTTGCAAACGTTGCAACGGCCGTTACGGCAAGTAATGCCAGCGCGATACCCCTATAAAATCGGTCTCCTCCGCGATTGAAGAAGCGCGAACCAAGATAGGTGGTCAGGGCATAAATAGGGGCTAGACAGAGTGACAGTAGAACGATCTGCTGATTGAGAAACCCATAAAGATACTGCGTAGCAAGTGATACCAGCATGATTGACCCCATCATAATGATGTTGTTCCCGCGCGTGGTTAGAGAGTTATCGCCACGCGACATCAGCAAGGTGATGATGGGTGGCCCGCCTATGCCAGTTGCACCTTGTAGGAAGCCACCTATTGCGCCTCCGGCAACTGAAACATTCAGGCCGATCTTCTGTTTATAATGCCATCCTGTCGACATAAGCGTGACCATTAATACGACCACGGATGACATCATTAAGCGCATGATGTCGGGGTCAATGGCTGCAAGGAAGTACATCCCCATCGGAACTGACACAATGAGTGCCAAAAGCATCGGCATAACTGTTGCGCGCTCGCCGTTTCTTATGCCTGCCGGAAGTAATTGCGCGATTACGGGAATCTCGATCAGTGCATGCATGACGACCGCCGTTTTTGGGTCGAATATAAGGGCAACGGTAGGGACGACGATCATGGCGGCACCAAATCCGGTGAAGCCCCGAATAATGCCGCCAAAAACAATGGCCACCACCGTGGCGATTATTCCTGGCAGGGACGGCAGATTGGCGATCATTGTTTCAAACAAGATGATTGCTAATGTCTATGGTTTCAATCCACGCAGCGGCATCAAGCAGTAGTCGGTCCTGATATGGCCGAGCGGCGATCTGCAAGCCAAGCGGCATACAGTTAGGCCCGGTGCCGTTTGGTATAGTGATGGAGGGCAGCCCAAGCATGGTCCAAGCGCGGCTCATATCCGGGCTGCCAGTTCCATTCTCATAGAGAGGTGCCTCATTAAGGGTACTTGGTGCTAGCAGGAAATCCGCACTGTCGAACAACGTATCAAGAGTATTTCGGCATTGGTCCCGCATCCGGCACGCGTCATCGTATGCGTCCGCTGTTATCGAGTCGGCAAAAGCAAACAGGTCCATAAGTGATTGGCTCAGATCACCGGCATGAGCCATTCGTTCGAAAGCCAGTTCGCGGGCCGCTTCGACGGCCAAGATCACTGCCTGGACATCTGTGAGGCCATGGAAAGGGGGAGGGCATTGTATTTCTTCCACTGCTGCACCCGCTGCCTTGATCACCTTGGCTGCGTTTCGAGTGTTATCTAAGATAGCAGTTTCAGCGCGGTGCCATTCCTCGGATATGGCCAGCCTGAATCTGTATGGGGCATCTTGCGGAGATGACCGCAAAGCTTCCAACCGTCCTGCCAACACGCCAGCGATCAGTCGGGCATCGTCCACCGAGTGGGCGAAGACGCCCACTGTATCAAGGGAATTAGACAGCGCCTTGACTCCAGCGAGACTGATCAGTCCGTGGGTCGGCTTGAAGCCGACGATGCCACAGTAAGATGCTGGCCGGATCGTCGATGCGGCTGTCTGCGAGCCGATCGCTAGCGGAACCATGCGTGCCGCAACGGCGGCAGCTGATCCAGATGATGACCCCCCGGGCGTGCGCAAAGGATCCAAAGGGTTTCTCGTCTTGCCGGCCTGCCAATAAGCGAATTCAGTGCTGACTGATTTGCCGATGATGATCGCGCCCGCCGTGCGTAGTCGGGCGACAGCAGCGGCGTCGATGACGGGCCGATGGCTGGTATAAATAGGCGACCCATAAGCGGTCGGAAAATCAAAGGTGTCGAATATGTCTTTGACGGCGAGCGGAATGCCTGCAAGCGGCAAGTGGCGCCAGTCAGCTATGGACCGGATATCCGCCACCTGCCGGTTTACAGTATTCCAGTCTAGTGTTTCCCAAGCGCCAATTCCGGATTCCATCTCGTCAATTTGGTGGCGGCAGGCGGCGACGATATCATCGAGATCGACTTCACTGTTCTGGACGGCGTCACGGAGGGCAAGCGCGGACTTAAAACTGTTTTGCGCGAATTTGGCTTCAGGCATCTGAATTACCGATTATACAGTCGCGTTCGTTTCCTATAGGGACCGGTTGTGCCGTAACGTGCGCGAAATCCATTGTGTGCAAGTCTCAAGAAAGTCGTTATCTGAACATGCGGTGAAGAGTATAAAATCAGTAAATGATACGAATTGTATCGATATTTGAAAAGCTCTAAGATGTTATGAGCGTGCCCGCACAGAGCATCTCTGCTTGTTTAGGTGGTTTTGTCCGCTGGCAGGTGGCGATCAGAAGGGGAAATCATATGGGCAATCTAAAAGGGAAATGTGCTCTGGTAACGGGATCTACGAGCGGGATTGGTCTCGCTATAGCCCGCCATATGGCAGCGGCTGGCGCCAATCTTGTCATGCATGGATTTGGCGATCTAAAAGAAATCGGAATGCTCCGAGATGACATTACTACCACGCATGGTGTCAGGACTTTTTACAGTGGATCGGACCTTGCCGACCCGGCGGCAATCGTCGGCATGATGACGGAAATCCATGACGATTTCGCGCCGATAGACATACTAGTTAACAATGCCGGCATTCAGCACGTAGCGCCACTGGATACGTTCCCAGTCGAACAATGGGACAGGATCATGGCCGTCAATCTGAATGCGGTCTTTCATACAATACGTCTGGCACTGCCAGGTATGCGGACCAGAAAGTGGGGCCGTATCGTCAATATCGCCTCGACCCATGGTCTGGTAGCCTCTCCGCTGAAATCTGCCTATGTGGCTGCCAAGCATGGTGTCGTCGGTCTGACAAAATCTGCGGCTTTGGAAGCGGCGGCAGATTACATAACGGTAAATGCGGTCGCACCTGGTTATGTTAGGACGTCATTGGTGGAAAAGCAGATCGCCGACATTTCAAGACAAACGGGACAAAGCCTAGAAAAGGCGGCTGATGGCATTCTGCGCGAGAAACATCCGTCACGCCGGTTTGTTGAAATGACCGACGTCGCCGCCACCGTCGTGTTTCTTTGTTCGAGCGGTGCGGATTCGATCACCGGCGCGACGTTGCCGGTTGACGCCGGTTGGACGGCTCAGTAACCGCCGACTGCCGTTCAGGCCGGCTTGATAGTGAGCAGCGGCTGATTGAATTCAACAAGGGCGGCATCTTTTACAGCGATCGATGCGATGGTACCGTCGATGCTCGCTTCAACCGTCGTAAACAGTTTCATGACCTCGATTAGACAAATCGGGTCGCCTGCCTTGACCTGACTGCCGACCTCGACAAAGGGCGCTTCATCCGGGGCTGGGCGTCGGTAGAGTGTGCCCACCATGGGCGCCCGAACGACGATTTCGTCTGGGTTTTCGGGTGCAGCCGGGGACGCCGGTTGCGCTGTCTGCCGGGTCTTGGCATTCGTTTGCGGCGCGTTATTTGATGGGGGCTTTGTTGATGATACGGGAATACGGGTTTCAGAAGTGGAAGTACTCCCTGCGCCGCGACGGACGACCAGTTTCACCCCTTCAAGTTCAAGGATGACCTCTTCGCAGTCGGATGCATCAATGATCTTCAAAATGTCGGCAACTTCTTTGTAACTCAGCGTCACGCCTGCATGCTCCTATGCTTATTTTTCGGTGATGAAGGTCTTGGCAAAATGTTCTGCGGCGTCGCGCATCTTGGGAACGAAGGTTAAAGCCGTTTCCAGAGTCATTCGTGCCTCGGGCGCGGAGATGGCAAGGCCGCCAAGGCATTTTTTGTCAGCGGTGAAAATCGGAACTGCGACACAGACGACGCCATCCATGAACTCTTGGTTATCGGTGCCGATACCGGTCTCGCGGACTTCTGCCAGGGCTTTGCGCAGATGTAGGTGGTTAGTCAGCGTCTTCGTTGTATAGCGGGTCAATGCCACCGACCTGGTAATCGCCAGCAACTGGTTTTCCGACAGGTGACTCAGCAGCAGCTTGCCGATGGCCGTGCAGTGAGCAGGGACCTGACTGCCGGCATCAAAGCGCAGGCCCAGGGGCCATTTGGACTCAACCCGATCAAGATAGGTCACCTGGGCACCGGTCATGACACCATAGTTGCAGGTTTCCCCGACATGCTGGGCAAGCTGCTCAAGAATTGAATGGCGAAGGCCCCGCGGTGCGGATGACAACACCGTCTGGTGCGCCAATTCTAACAATTTCAAGCCGCTGACAAATCCGAAACCGGCAGGATCCCGTTCAACAAAGCCGAGATCGCATAACATATTGACCACGCGGTGCGCACTTGGCTTGGTGATTGCTGTCGTTCGAATGATCTCAGACATGGAACTGGGGCCGGGACGTGCGGCGACAAATTCCAGGATTGAAAATGCTTTCCCGGTTACTCCAAGTTCTTTCAACTGTTCCATGCGTTCCGCGCTTTGAGCATCCTGGCCGGCGGCGCGAGGGCCTGCATAGTCCCAGATCTTCTCTGAATTTCGTTTGCTCTGTTTCATTCCGACCTTGACGCTTTCAATACCGGTTAGCATTATGCATGGGTCACAATACGAAATCAAATGTCTTGGATAGCGAGACAATAAGTCAGTTTAGGAAACCCTTGAAAACGAAAAAAACAATCCGGCGTCTAAAAAAAATTCTTGTTGCGAACCGCGGTGAAATCGCGATTCGGGCGCTGCGATGTTGCCGCAAACTTGGCATTGAAAGCGTTTCCGTCCATTCCGATGCAGACAGGAATTCACCGCATACGTGGATTGCCGATAAAACCGTCTGCATCGGTCCGCCACCGAGTTCAAAAAGCTATCTGTGCGCCGACGCGTTACTGCATATCGCCGTGAAAGAAGGTTGTGACGGCATATATCCAGGATACGGATTCCTCTCGGAAAATGCTGCTTTTGCCGAAAAGTGCGGGTTGGAAGGGATCAAATTTATCGGACCGTCGCCAGAAACGATCATCGAGATGGGAAATAAATCGCGAGCCCGGGAAGTCGCCCTGTCATTCGGTGTTCCGGTGGTTCCCGGCTCGGCTTCCTCCTACGAGAATGTTTCCGATGCCGAGTCAGCAACACGCGACATCGGTTTTCCGATTCTCCTGAAGGCGCGTTCCGGGGGCGGCGGACGGGGTATGCGCATTGTTGATGACCCGAAAACGTTTCGGGAATCTTTTTCACGGGCGAGCCGCGAAGCGGAAAGTGCCTTCGCTGACGGTTCGATCTACATGGAAAGATTTTTTCCGCAAGTCCGGCATATCGAAATTCAGGTTTTTGGAAACGGAAATGGATCGGTACTGGCTTTGGGGGAGCGGGATTGCTCGGTTCAGCGACGGCACCAGAAACTTATCGAAGAATCTCCGTCACCGGTGATCACCGACGGTATCCGCAGCAAACTCGTTGATGCTGCGTGCGCTCTTGCGAGAGGCATAAACTACGAAGGTGCCGGGACCGTGGAGTTCATATTTGATGTGCTCACATCCGAATTTTTCTTTATTGAAATGAATACGCGCATTCAGGTTGAGCACCCGGTCACCGAGATGCAGAGCGGGCTTGATCTGGTGAGTCTGCAATTTCACGTCGCGGCCGGCGGTGCATTGCCCGATTTCGACATCGCTGAAAGCCCCGGCGGGCATACCATGGAATTCCGCATAAACGCAGAGGACTGGCGGAACGGTTTTACACCGTCGCCCGGCCTGCTGACGCGGTGGCGCCCGCCGTGTGGTGTGGGGATACGCTTCGACAGTGCCGCCTATGAAGGATACCGGGTACCCCCTTACTATGATTCCATGATCGGCAAGCTGATCGTGCATGGCGTCGACCGTGATGAGACCATCCGCCGGGCCCGTGATGCGCTGGATTGGTTTGAGGTTGAAGGAATTGCAACGACGATCGGGTTTCACCGGGCGTTGCTGGATCACCCCGATTTTCTCAATAATAAAATTCACACCCGCTGGGTCGAAGAAACGCCATTGGAGAGACCCTAAAGATGGCAAAAAATGTAAAATTGATCGATGTCACTATTCGCGACGGCCATCAATGTCTGTGGGCAACGCGGATGACAACGGGGATGATGAAGGAGATTGCACCGCGATTGGATCGTGCCGGTTTTGAAGCTATTGATCTAGTCGGCGGCGCCGTCTTTGACGTCTGTGTTCGGTTCCTGCGTGAAGACCCTTGGGAGCGGATGCGGATTCTCAATACATGGATCACCGAAACGCCGTTGATCATTCACACGCGCGGGCAGAGCTTGTTCACTTTTGAATTCTTTAGTGACGATATTGTTGAGTTGGCGGCTGAACGGTTCGCCGCCAACGGCATGCGCTATCACACGCCCTACGATGCTCTCAATGACATCCGGAATCTGGAAATTCCAATCAAAGCCGCCAAGCGTCATGGCCTGCACGTGGTTCCCGGTATCGTTTATACCGACAGCCCCGTGCATACCGATCAATACTACGCCAAGAAAGCCATGGAATTGGTCAAGATCGGTGTCGACGGCATATTCCTCAAGGACCCGAGCGGCCTGTTGACCCCGGAACGGATCGTTACATTGGTGTCTGCTTTGAAAAAGGCCATCGGCAAGCTGCCTTTGCAGTTACATTCTCATTGTCTGTCTGGTCTGGCACCATACGTTGCGCTGCTTGCTGTTGAGCATGGCGTTGACGTGGTGCATACGGCAACGTCGCCGCTGGCTAATGGCGCTTCGCACCCACCGACCGAGAATTTTGTTCGCAACTGTCGCCGGCGCGGATACAACCTTGATATCGATCTCGCCCCAATCAATGAAGCCGCGGAGCTGATCCGCTACATTGCCGAACGCGAAGGAAAACCTGTCGGTCAGCCGAATGAATATGATGAGTTCCATTTCCATCACCAGGTAGCGGGTGGCATGATCTCGAACCTGAAGTACCAGTTGAATACAGTCGGCCTCGAAGACAGGATTGAGGAAATTCTTGAAGAAGCAGGCAATGTCCGCGCTGATCTTGGCTATCCGATCGTCGTCAGTCCCTTTGCCCAGTATATTATTACACAAGCGGTTTTGAACGTCATGGCGATGGATCAGGGAAAACAGCGCTTCTCGTCTGTGCCCGATGAAGTGCGGCGTTATGTGCGTGGCGGCTATGGCGAAATCGCCGGCGAGATCGATGTTAATTTATATGACCGTATTACCAAAGGTGCCAACCCGATAACCGAACGACCCGGCATGTTGGTCGAGCCAGCGATAAAGCGGCTAAAGAAAAACCGTGGCCCGTTTGCTTCTGATGATGATTTGCTGTTGGCAGCATTTTATGACGATGCGCAATACACCGCGCTAAAACAGGCTGGCCCCATCAACACCGACTATCCCCTGATGGAAACGCCATTGCTGACGCTGCTTAAAGAAGTGTCTACCCGGAAATCAATCAAGACGTTTCATTTCATTCAGAATTAGAGACGAATTGTCCTAAGGAGAGAAAATGTCCACACCCTGTATCATCACTTGTGCAATCACCGGCGCGTTGCCTACAAAAGAAGATACTCCGGCGGTCCCGGTCATGCCTTCGGAGCAGATCGAATCGACCCACGAGGCATTCGATGCTGGCGCATCGTTGGTACACATTCATGTCCGTAATGACGATCAAACTCCAGGTTCCGATCCGGAGAAATTTGCTATTATTCAGGAGGGTGTGCGCAAGTATTGTCCCGGTATGATCGTTCAGTTTTCGACCGGTGGGCGTGGCCGCGACCAGCAGTTGCGTGGCGCTATGCTTTATCTCAACCCAGATATGGCATCATTAGCAACCGGTTCTGTCAATTTTCCAAAGGGTATTTACGAAAACCCGCCTGACTTTGTCGAAGGTCTGGCTGCAACGATGTTGGAGTGGGGCATCAAGCCGGAGATTGAAATTTTCGATTTGGCAATGTTGTACAATGCGGCAAGCTTGGTGAAGCGTGGCTTGCTCAAGGAACCGGTTCATGTCCAGTTTGTGCTTGGCATCCAGAACGCTTTACCGGCTCGTCGCTCGATTCTTGAATTCCTAATTTCCGAGTTCAACGATGTCTTGCCTGGTGGCACATGGACCGCGGCCGGGGTTTCCCGTCATCAGTTTGACGTCAATAAATGGTGTCTAGAACTAGGTGGTCACTGTCGCACTGGTCTCGAAGACAACATCAAATACGATAAAGACCGGTTGGCCGTGAGCAACGCCGAGCTTGTTGGTAAGATCGTTGATGTGATCGGTGAATATGATCGCCATCCGGCGAGTGCCGCCGAAGCCCGCGCACTACTTAATCTGTAGTGATAAAAGACGGGCGGAAATGGCTCGACGTTGAACGGGTTTTTTCGCTCCCCCTAATGAGCGAAGAAATGCATGCCGCCATCTACCGGGATGACTGCACCAGTAATGTAACTCGCCAGCGGTGAGACCAGAAACGCGACTAGGTTCGCTGCGTCTTCCGGCTCCCCGAATTTGCCTGCTGGAATATTGGCCGCAGTGAAGCTCGCACGCGATTCTTCGCTCGTATGCAGTTTATTTCTGACTTGCTCACTATTGATTCGGCCGGGCGCAATCGAATTGACAGTTATGCCGTCGGCCGCCACGTCGCATGAAATGCCTTTTGCCCAAAGATGAATGGCTGCTTTTGCTGCGGCTGCAGCATTTAAGGATCTAGGTTCCATCGATCCACTGAAATTGACAATCCGCCCCCACTTCCGTTCGCGCATGTTTGGGATGAGTCGCTCGGCAATCCGTCGGGTCGAATGAAAATTTAAATCGAAACAACTTTCCCATAACGCATCTGCATCACCAATGCTGATCGGCAGCGAAGCACCGGCGCAATTAACAAGGATGTCGATGGGGCCAAGCTTGCGCTCGGCTTCCGAGCATATCTTAGTGATTTCGGTGGCGCTTGTGATGTCGCCGACAATAACTTCAGGCCGAACCTTTGCTGTTTCGGCTATATCATCAGCGATCGACTCAAGTAGGTCTTGCCGGCGTGCAGTCATGACGACTTGAACGCCTTCGTGAGCCAACAAGCGGGCAACCCCCTCACCACAGCCGGCACTAGCACCGGTGATTAGGCATGTTTTTCCAGATATCTTTAAATCCATTTATGCTCTCCCTTATAAACTCTTTGGATAAATGTTAAATGGACTTGCGTGTTATATTTTATATTCGATGTCGCAATAATCGCCACTGATGCGTGCTAGAATTCATTCTACATTCTTGGGGCGGAAGCCATAATGTAGAATTATGATTCCAAAAACATTTGTCAATATTATGTGACCTGGGTATCACATGCTCTGCGCTCAACCTATACCAATATTTTATAAACGGTTAAATTGATGGGTCATGTATGATGAACAATAAAGTTAGCACAAAACAATCTCAAAGTGCCGTCCAAAAGGCGTTTAAGGTCCTTGATATTATTGTCAGTTCTGGCACCCCTGTTTCGCTTTCCGAATTATCGACAAAAACAAAATTAGCGAAACCGTCCGTGCATCGGGTTTTGCAGCAGCTTGAAGGGATAGGTGTGATCGAACAGAACATTGGCAATAGTCAATATGTAGTCGGCAGAAACGCGCATAGACTCGCTTTCAATATATTAAGCGCAACCAGCATGCGTGCAGGTGTTCGCGACGTGATGGAGTCACTGGTTCAGAATGTTAAGGAATCCTGCAATTTATCCATGTTGTGTGAAAACGAGGCAATCTATGTTGATCGTGTTGAGTGTGATTGGCCGTTGCGCGTCCATTACAAAGTTGGCTCACGCGTGCCGCTGCACGCAACGGGCGCCGGTAAACTTTTGCTTGCTTACCTGCCGCCTGACAAACGAAGCCGGATGATAGATAACTTGACCTTAAAGAAGTATACAGAAAACACCATCACCAACCCTGAACAACTTCGTGCAGAATGTGACGACATTGTAAAAGCCAGCCTATCAATGCATTCTGAGGAATTCCATTATGGTGAAATCGGTATAGCTGTACCTGTTAAAAAAACAGATGGGTCGTTTATTGCTGCTTTGTCTATACATGCACCAATATTTCGTTTGTCGCTTTCATCCGTAAAGGTGAATGAGCCCATGCTGCGTATTGCAGCAGAAAAGATCGGGTTGCTTTTATCTTAGGCTTATGACCCATTAATTTGGTTTTTATGATTTCTGCTCACGGTATTTTTCATTATTATGAGGAGAGATTAAATGAGCGATCTATGTTGGCTAAAGCTCAAGTAACTTCGGCGCATTGAGCCGTATTTGCCCTTGTAACATAGCGCTCCCCGTGTCGTTGATCTCTGGGTTGTTTCTGGGATTATCCATGTAATCCGTACCGGCCTTTATTGGCCCGATGCAACGAAGGACTATGGTCCACACAAAACACTGTATAAACGCCTTGTGCTTTGGAGCTACATGGGCGCCTTCGACCGTATCTTTGCCGCCCTTTCTGGTGAAGGCGGACTTCCTGACAAATTTACGATTGATGCCACGCGTTTAAAGGCCCATCGCACAGCGGCGAGTCTGCTTAAAAAGGAGGGGGCGCCGGATCGGGCGAACGAAAGGCCGCCTGAACGCGAAACTGCATGCTGGCATTAATGGGTGTGGGAATCCTATCATCCTGTTGCTCACCGAAGGGCAGCCAGCGATTACATCGGTGCTAAGCTGATCCGCGAGTACTTACCGATCTCGGCTTCACACTTGATCGGCAATAAAAGCTATGGCTCAGATGAGTTCCGTTCGGCCCTCAGGGCTCAAGGCATTCTTCGCGTCGGAACAGAAACCCCAAGATCGACTACTGCAAGACGCACTATAGAACATGCGACAAAATCGAAAACACCAGGACTGGCGGCGCGTTGCCACCCTTTACGATCGGCGCGCTCACATATTCTTCTCTGCCATCCGTATCCGCCGCAGCAATAATCATCTTCGTTGATAATTTTTATAATGCTGACCATTCGTGCGCCAAACTCAGGTAGCTATTATGAAAAACGGTCGGTTTTCTGACGATGACTTTATCACTCTTTTCGACAGCGCGGTGTGGGCTAGGGGATGCTGTGCTCGGTTATCTATTTCGCCGTCTGCAATATCCTTTAACGGGGTGTTTGCAGAAGATTCTGTACCCGGACCGAAGTGAGCTACGAAAATTTCATTGGCCGCTGGAAGATGTCTGCAGATATCGCATATACAGCGGTATTTTTGGTTTAAACAGAATCGATTTTAGGATCGATACCGAAATCAAGCTGGGTGATAGCTGGCTGGCAGCAAAAACGTGTGGTGGTGAAGCCGGAAATTGAGTCGTGGGTATGCCTTGGACAATGTCCGAACGATCGCAGCATGACATAGGTTATGGCTACGCCGCAAAATAATCGGCCTTGGGTTTCGAACGCAGACCCGCTAATGGCAAAGGCTCAAAAACCTAAAAATTGCAGTATAATTTTTTGATCAGTCGTAAAAATATATGATAAAACTTAATAAATTGAATAATAATTCCAATTAATGGATGTTTTTTATGGGAAAGAAGCAGCGGCACGTCCAGCTTATCGATACGACCTTACGCGACGGGCAGCAGTCTCTCTGGGCGACCAGAATGACAAACGAAATGTTTATGCCCTTCATCGGGAAAATGGACGAGATGGGATACGCGGCCATTGATCTTGTTGGTGGAGCAGTATTTGACGTTTGTGTGAGATTTCTTCATGAGAATCCGTGGGAAAGGATGCGACTTGCTGCGCAGCAGGTAACTAAGACCCCGCTTGGTGTGTGGACTCGTGGACAGAGTTTGTTCACGTTCGAATTTTTTGCTGATGACATCGTCGCACTGACGATTAAGCGCTGTGCGGCGAATGGCATGGGGCGGATTTCCACATATGATTCTCTGAACGATATTCGGAACATCGAAGTCACCGTCGCAACAACGAAGCAATGCGGCATGTTCGTTTGTGCGAATATTGTATATACGGTTAGTCCTGTGCATACCGATCAATACTATGTCGAAAAAATTCTAGAAATTCTCAAGCTCAAGCCAGATGGGGTTGGGATAAAAGATCCTAGTGGCATGTTGACGCCCGAGCGCGCGAAGACATTGATACCATCTGTGCGTGCAGTCATGGGTAAAATCCCCTTGGAATTGCACAGCCATTGCCGTGCTGGACTCGGTGAGTTGGTCGCCATCGAGGCAGCGGCTCTCGGAGTCGATGTCATTTATGTTGCCACGTCACCCTTATCCTCTGGTGATTCTTTGCCGGATGCCCGTTACGTTATTTCCAATTTAAACAAACTGGGATACGTCCTTGACGTCGATATCAAGGACGTTGAGCTCACGGAGGCGTATTTTTCTGATATTGCTGCAAAATATGGCAAGCCCGTGAATGGACCAAACCGTTACGACCCGTTCCTGTTTCATCATCAAATTCCTGGCGGCATGATTTCCAATTTGCATTCGCAACTTAAAGAAATCGAGCTGGAAGACCGTTTCGATGAAGTGTTGGAAGAAGTCGGAAGGGTTCGTGAAGATTTGGGCTATCCCATCCTGGTCAGCCCCTTTGCACAGTTTGTAGTGACCCAGTCGGTTATGAATATCGCTATGGGTGAGCGGTACAAGGTCATTCCAGATGAGGTTCAGCGCTATGTTCTTGGCTATTACGGTCGACCCGCCGGACCGATCAATCAGCGTGTCTTAGACAGGGTTTGTAGGGGGGCTTTGCAACCCATGCCTGTTGATGAGCGACCAGGTGCGTGTGTTGAGCCGCAGATTGGAACCCTTCGTAAGCTTTATGGACCGTTTGAAAGTGATGACGATCTACTTCTTGCTTGTTACTACAAGCCGGCACAACTCACCGCGCTTAAACGGGGTGGAGATATCGCATCCAGGTCACCTTCGCAAGCACACTCAGGTTCATTGAGCGCTGCTCAAATGATGACTGAGATTCGCCGATTCCCGATTCAAAAGTCAATATCTGTGCACCGTCCCGGCTTTTCTTATCGGGGGGAGGCATAGCGATGGGGAAGGCTGTGCCAAAAAGTTCGAATATGGACGGTGATCTGAATCTAGATTTTCTGTTTAAGCCTAAAACGGTTGCTATTCTGGGTGCAAGTGATGACTCCCGCCGCTTAGGCGGTGGCGTCGTCCTGAGGTTCTTGATAGATCACGGGTTCAAAGGGACAATATTTCCAGTCAATCCGAAATACGAAGAAGTCAGTGGGTTGAAATGTTACCCGACAATTGCCGCGATTCCAGAAACCGTCGATGTGGTGGTTGTCGCGGTACCATCAAAAGCGATTATTGAGGCACTCTCGGAAGTGTCGCCCGGTCATGTCCGCGCTGCACTTATTCTGTCTTCGGGCTTTGGTGAAATTGGTGCTGTTGGGCGCGCGCTTGAAAACCAACTTTTGGAAATAGCTGAATTGCGCAGCATACAGATCGTCGGTCCTAACTCTGTTGGGATCGTCAATCTACTAACCGGATTTGTCGCGACAATCAGCCAGTATTTCGATTGTGAACACTTATACCCCGGGGGCATTGCTCTCGTTTCGCAAAGCGGCGCATTCGGCACGGCAATTCTGGCGCAGGCTGATCGGGTCGGGCTTCGGTTTTCAAATTTTGTTAGTTCAGGCAATGAAGTTGGTCTGGAATTCTCGGATTTTGCCCATTATCTGATATGCCAACCGGAGGTTACTGCCATCTGTGGCTATATTGAGGGTATTCGTGATGGTCGTAAATTCCTGAAATTCGCAGTGAAGGCGGCTCAACTTAAAAAGCCTGTGATTGTTCTGAAAGTTGGCTCTACCGATGTTGGTGCTGAAGCTGCCCAGTCGCATACGGGATCGTTAGCGGGCTCGGATGCCGTGGCCCAAGCTGTATTTGATACCTATGGAGTCCTGCGTGCGGACGACGGTGAAGACGCGCTGGATTTGCTCAAGGTTTTTGACCGGAGTCCTTCGGCAAAAGGTTTGCGTCTGGCGATCTTAAGCCACTCTGGGGGAGCCGGAGTTATGGCTGCGGATATGGCCGCATCTATGGGGATGGAATTACCGGAACTGCCCAAGGGGCTGTGCGATAAGCTTGCAACGTTATTGCCGTCATTTGCAAACATTCGTAATCCTTTGGATATGACTGGGGCTGCGTCGCTTAATGGACAATTGATGGCTGATTGTCTCCGTGCCGTGCTTGCTGATGACGAATTCGACGGTGCCGTGCTGGCGGTTAACTTGATCTGGCGTGATGACGCCAAACTGATGAGTGAACTGGCCGATATTGCCGAGATTGCGAATAAGCCATTTGCAGTGTCCTGGGTTGCACCGAAACCGGAAAACGGCCAGGTGTTGGCAAATGCACCGTACCCGGTATTTGGGGATCCCGCACGGACGACCCGAGCTCTTGCTAGGCGCATGCTTTATGATGAGAACTGCCGCAGACGACTCGATCTTTCGACACCGGTTTCACCTTTCGCAAGCGACCTTGTTGCTCGATCTAATTTTAAGTCGGTTGCGGGGCAGGCAAAGGCCTTGTCTGATTTGGGTATTCCGCTTGCGCATGAAATCCTCGTCACGGACGTCGACGATGCGGTGCGGTTCATCGAAAAGATGTCCGGGAAAGTGGCGATGAAGATTGCTTCGCCCGATATTCCGCACAGGACCGAAATCGGCGGCGTCGTCATCGGCATCGACAGCGAAGACGGTGTCAGAACAGCCTATGCTCGGATCATGGAAGCGGTAAAAGCGCATGCGCCGAACGCCGCGATTGACGGCATTCTTGTTCAGGAAATGGCAGAAGGGCTTGAGGTGCTAGTTGGCGTTAAGCGGGATCCGGTATTCGGACCGATGATTGTGCTCGGCCCTGGCGGAATTCTTGTTGATATTATCAAGCAGGTAGAAATGGGCGTCGCGCCGCTATCTATTGATGAAATTTCAGATATGCTTGATGTCAGCGTCCTTGGAACCTTACTTGCTGGATATCGTGGAACTCCTGAACGGGATCGTGCAGCTCTTATCGATCTGATCATGCGGGTTTCTTGGCTCGCAGAATTTAGTGACGAGCTGATTGAACTGGATTTAAACCCGATTGTCGTCCGCGAGGACGGCAAGGGGTGTGTAGCGGTTGATTATAAATTCACACTCAGGGAATAGAGTTTCGGTAGTTAATGCAGCCGTGTCGTATGCAGCAACGATGTGGAAAAAAAAATCATGCTGTTTGGTAATGGAGGAAAACATGACTGGTTACAGACCATCGACTAAAATAGTTAGCACAATTCTCGTCGCCCTGGCTATGACAGTGAGCCTGCCAGTAAAAATTTCACAAGCGGAAGAACTGAAACTGACTCTTGCCACGGGGATTTCTCCAAAAGTTCCGACGGGCTGGATCATTGAGAATTATCTTCCCGAAAAACTGAAGCAATACTCAGAAGGTAGAATTGTCCCAAACGTCCACGGCAACAAATCGTTGTGCAGCGAGCACAAATGTGTCGAGCAGGCTCTCCTGGGGCAAATCGATATCGGCACGACGTCCTCTGGGAATATCGGATCATTTGGAACCACCTTCGATATTCTTAATTTACCCTACATCTTCAAGGATACTGCGGGGGCGCAGAAGGTTACCAACGGTTGGCTTGCCAAAGAATTGCAGAAGCGCGGTATTGCCGAGATGAAGGTTCATGTACTTGCAATTTACCCATCGTTTGGTTTTCGAAATCTTGACAACAATATTCGTGAAGTTAGGGTTCCATCCGACCTGAAGGGTATTAAGATCCGTGTCACGAAGACGGCAACAGAATTCAACCTGATTAAGGCCTGGGGCGGTGTTCCCGTTCCTTACGACTGGGGTCAACTTTATGAAGGGCTTCAGACTAAGGTCGTCAATGGCATGTATATTCCTGATGCCTATGTCGCTGCCCGCAAGTTTTACGAAGTGGCTCCATACATCACGCGTGTCGGCGGCGCTTGGAACCCGCACATCATCTTTATGGCGCAAAAGCGGTACGAAGAACTTCCAGAATGGGCCCGCACTGTTATTGATCGGGTCGCTGCGGAACTTCAGGAAGAAGCTTGGGCGATTGATGAAGAATGGAAAGCCAAGGCGATGACCCAACTTGACGGGAATACGCAAATCTACACGCCCACACCTGAAGAGTTTAAACTTTGGTATAAGGGCGCTCCGGATGCCTGGGAGGCTGTTAAAGGGTCTTACGACCCAGTACTGGCAACCCGCGCTCTAAAAGAACAGGGTCTCGACTCCCTGTTGGCAGATTTACAGGCTAAAGGCCTCCTGTAACCGATCCACGACCTGACCAGACCTGTTAATCATTGCGGGTCTGGTCGACCGTGTTCTTTTCCCCTGAGGAAATCCATGAATTCAATCTCCTTTATAGACACATCATTTTGTGACGCACAGCAGACCCAATGGGCCGGTGCACTGAAGGGTGAACAAATTCTCCCGATATTAGGTCGAACTGACCGCATCGGTATGCAATCTATCGATATCATGGGGCCAGAGTTATTCGAGAGTATGGTGACTAACTTACGGGAAGATCCATGGCTGAGGATGAGCGCGGCGGCATCCCGCTGCCAGAATACACCCTTGAACGTCTGGATCAGCGGACGCTACTTATTCGGTCAAAGACTTCTAGAAAGCTCAGACGTCATTGATGGGGTCGGCTGCATCGCGGAGTGCGGCATAAAACGCATATACATTTTTGATGCGTTGAATGATTTAACGAATGTTGAGGACATTATTACTGAAGCTCGGCGTCTAAATATGGAAGTCTGCGGTACACTGGTTTATGCCGCATCCCCAGTTCTCAATGACGCTTATTATTCTGACTTAGCAAAAAAATTTCTGCATGCTGGGGCAACATCAATTTGCTTTTGGGATCCTGCTGGAAGCCTTGGCACCGAATATTTGGCCGATTTATTCTCGGCGGTTCGCAAGGCATCTGGGACAGTGCCACTTGAATTGAAGTCACCCTGCAGTTCTGGCGTTGCCGAACTCGTATATCTACAAGCGATAGAGCTTGGTGTAACCAGGCTACACACCGCAGTTTCGACGGTCTCCAGCGGGTATGCATTTCCGGCAACGGAGTATTTTCTTTTACACCAACGGCGTCAGAATGAAACGGTTGACTTGAATGAAACTGAACTTTCTAGCGTAGCAGAATATTTTGCTGCAATGGCCTCAGTAAATAACTTTCCGATCGGTAAGCAACTACTCCGCAACTTTTCTGCTATCAAGCACCAATTGCCGGTATCGGAAGTTTTGCTAGCTAGGCAGATTGTTGAAGATAAACACATCGGAATTAGTCTGGATGAAATCCTGGATGAGGTTGCGCACATCCGTTTGGAACTCAATGCTCCGCCTTTGGCCTGGCCAATTGCTTCGATCATTCGTCGGCAGGCAATTTTGAATCTGACTGAAAGCAGGCGGTATGAGTGCTTGGATTTAGATTTCTGTCGATTAATAGGGGGTGCTTTCAGCAAACTTTCAAATTCCGTTGGGGAGCAACTTCGAAAGCTTGCCTTGGATAAACTGAAATATTCCACCGAACAAGCCGAAAGTGTGGCCGGAGAATGCAGTCGACGCTCCACAGCAGAGCAAAATATCACAAAGGCAGAATTACTCACCGCATCCATGTACGGGAGAAAGATCTCTGACGCAGTGGCTGCCAACTTTGACAGCGTGGATTTATTGCATTCGGTTGATGCTGAAACGCCATTTGATCAACTGGTTGGCGAGATATCGCGGCGTGAGTGGGTGAAGTCGATCTCCTTGTCCAAGGGCGATTTCAAATTTGAACTTGAAAATGTCGCCTAGTCGAACTGGTCGCATGCACGGAAATAAAGATGAAAAAGGCGTGAGCAGTAGTATGATTAAGAAGATACTCGTAGCGAACCGAGGTGAAATCGCCGTTCGAGTTATTCGGGCTTGCCGTGATCTGGGTATCGATACGGTAGCGATCTATTCAGAGGCAGACGCTCAATCGCTGCATGTCCAATTGGCGGACATGGCTGTTTGCGTTGGCCCTCCACCTGGACGGAAAAGCTATCTCGATATGCACAACATCATCGCCGCAGCATTGGGTGCCAGTGCTGACGCCATTCATCCTGGGTATGGCTTCCTTTCTGAAAATGCACAATTCGCACGCCTTTGTGAAACGCATAACATCATTTTTATCGGGCCAAGTCCCGACACTATTGAAATGGCCGGAGACAAGGTTAACGCGCGTCAGATTGTTATGGCGGCAGGAGTACCGGTGGTGCCGGGGTCGCCGGGAAAAGTTTCCGATGTTGCTGAAGCCAGAAAAATTGCCAACGAGATAGGTTATCCTATTCTTGTGAAGGCTAAAGGTGGCGGCGGCGGCAAAGGTATGCGTGTTATACTTAGCGAAGGTGATCTTTTGAAATCCTGGAGTGAAGCTGCAGGTGAGGCGTCGGCGGCGTTCGGTGATGACGGACTATATATCGAAAGATATATGGATCAAATCCGTCATGTTGAGGTCCAAGTTATTGCTGATAAATCTGGAAATGTGATTGCTCTTGGCGATCGGGATTGCACGGTTCAGAGGCGTCATCAGAAGCTAATTGAGGAAGCGCCTTGTCCAATATTAAGTAAAGCTACACGAGAAAAAATATTTATAGCAGCGGTACAGGCAGCAAAGGCTATCAATTATTTTAGCGTCGGTACTGTTGAGTTTTTGTATGAACCGGCGACGGATAATTTTTACTTCATCGAAGTTAATTCACGGATTCAGGTTGAACATCCTGTAACTGAGGTGCTCACCAATGTTGATCTTGTGGTTGAGCAAATCAAAATAGCACGTGGTGAAAGCATCTGCATTGATGGCCGGGATAATGGGGATCGAGGGCACGCCATTGAATGCCGGATCAATGCCGAGGATGCGTCACGGGATTTCTTCCCTTCCCCTGGTTTGATCTCGAGATATATCGTTCCTGGCGGCCCCGGTATTCGGGTGGATGGACATTGCTACCAGGGATATCAATTTCCACCGCAATATGACTCCCTCCTAGCCAAAGTAATTGCTTACGGCCCGACCCGTGAAATCGCGGTCGAGCGTATGATTCGAGCATTGTCCGAATTTGTGATCGAAGGGATCAAGACAACGATTCCGTTCCAACTGGAAGTTTTAGAAGATGAAGAATTTCGCTCCGGCATATTCACCACGCGGTTCCTTGAGACACGCAGGAAAACTTCTGCAGATATAGCGTGATTCGAAAGGGTTGATGTGTAGGTGTTGATGATGAGTATCTGCTGACAGACGAAGATGAACCGTAGGACTTTACAATAGAGGTTTCTAAGCATGAAGTACACAAGCCAGGATATCATCGCAATACTCAAGACTGTTAAAGAAGTTGGGTATCGACGATTTCATATCGAAAGCAATGACTTTTTGCTGGAAGTCGATATGGATGCTGGCAATAGGTTTGAACCATCCAGGGGCAATGAACCCCAATCAGTAACGGCATCGGCACCTGTCTCGACGGCCGAAACCACGAGTAAGTTGCAATCCAACCAAAGCGCTGTACAGGACGAGGTGAAGCAAGAAAACGGCGTAGCGATTCTTGCGCCGATGTCAGGTACTTTTTATTCGGCACCCTCACCTCAAGAGCCACCGTTTGTGGAAATTGGCTCATTAGTCAACGCCGATGATATTATTTGTATTATTGAAGTCATGAAACTATTTAACTCAATCCCGGCAGGAATCTCCGGCAAGGTGGTCGGTCTTTCTGCCAGGAACGAGGATTCTGTGACGCTTAATCAGCCGTTGATATGGATAGAGTCCAGTCAATGATGACGCTCAATTTCCTAAGCACGTCTTGTTTGGCCCAATATGATAATTTATGCACCGGAATATCTCGGCTACATCGCTCTACCTATCGGTTTGCTGTGCCGACAGCTGTCAACCGGCCGCAATTAAGGCGGGAAGCGTCTGTAAAGAGTGCGGACAAAGGCACCGTCGAACCAATCGTTCTCAGCCAGTTTCTTGAACCAATCGGTGGAACGGGAGTTTTTACGCTCCGCGGAATCAAGAGCCTTTGGCGATGTCAGATTGTGGAGGGCATAAAATTGGTGCCCACCTTTTTCTTGGCGTTCGACAAGTCGCCCTCCGTCCCAAGTTTCGCATGCAACCAGCATCGGAAAGTGTTCGATTTTGTACCAATTAAAAAATTCGTTGCGGAAATCGTTCGGAATCCAAATGGCAACGCAGAACAGATACTCACCTGCTTGCATTCCAAATTTGCCGCAGGTCGTTGCTATTTGGACTTCAGTTGTTTTGTCGAGATGCTTGAGCAGGCTGCTCGTTCCGCCAAGCGACAGGAATTCTTCTTTCTCCGTCGCACGGTAAACCTCGATCAAGTTGGTTTCCTTGTTCACGAAGCTTTGCAACGCGGGATCAATGATAGGCGATTGGTTCATAAGGATACTGGACATGACGCTCACCTCTTTGAGAATTAAGAGGATCATTATACTCGAAAATAATTAGAGAATTTAATAATAAATGGAACATAAGTGAAGAATATAAATGCATAATTACACAAATATAAGTAACGAAAAGGGAGACGGTTAATATGAAGGAAGCATTGAGTTATCATGATGTCCAAACAATACTTGCGCTCGTCGATAACTGGCCGCGCGGACATTTGAGATATGCCCACGGCGAACTTTCCGTGGAGGCAAGGTTGGGTCCACCAATGTCGCATGAGGCCGCCACTCCGATTACCGTGCAGCAAGTACTGTGCCCTGCCGTAGGCACTGTCGAACTGGCGTCGCGCAAAAAAACCGGGAAATTATCGGCTGGACAGAAAATTAGTGCCGGTGAATGTGTGGGTACCGTCAATTCCCTGGATAGAGTGACCAAGATATTGGCCAAGAGTGCCGGGACGATAAAAGCGATCACCGTGAAAGACGGTCAGTTTGTGCAATATGGCCAGCCGATGATTGACATCGACGTAGATGATAGGGAGATAGAAGATTGAGCCCAACCACTGCATGTATCGTTGGCGTCGGGGAATCCGATGACTATGGGGCCACCCCCAACCATTCAGCGCTTGCGCTGCAATCACAGGCCTCATGGAACGCGTTAAAGGACGCAGGTCTGGAGCGTGGCGATATCGATGGCCTGATTACGCAAACCGGCGGCCGGATGGCAGCAATAAACTTTGCTGAGTATTTTGGTATCATGCCAAATTTTGTCGAGTCGACTTTCGTCGGCGGTGCCTCGAATGTTGCCCACATAGATATTGCCGCTGCAGCAATCAACGCTGGGATCTGTAATACGGTGCTCGTTTCATATGGCACGACGCCTCGGCAGGGTGAATATGTTACAATGGTGCCAGAATATGCCGATGATTTTGAGCGTCCGTTTGGTGTCTGCTTTCCGGTCGGCCTCTACGCTCTATGTTTGCAAAGGCATATTCACCAGTATGGAACGAAGCCCGAGCAATATGCAAAACTGGTCGTGGAGAGCCGCCGCTGGGCGGCACTTAACCCGCGGGCGACACGCAAGGATCCCATAACCGTTGCCGAAGTTCTTGCATCCCCTTCAATTGTTTCGCCGTTGCGGCGCCTAGATGCATGTCTGGTTTCCGATGCAGGGGGCGCATTCGTAGTGACTTCGTTGGAACGTGCCCGGGACCTGAAAAAGAAACCAGTCGCATTTCTGGGCGCCGGGCATGCCTATTCACATCGATCGATAGCACAAAAGGACGATATTACTGTATCCGGCGCTGTCGAATCCTCGAAACGGGCATTTAGACGGGCAAATATCGGTCTAAACGATATTGACGTGTTTCAAATTTATGATGCATTTAGCGGCCAATTGATGGTGATGCTTGAAGACATAGGCTTGTGTGCCAAGGGTGATGGTGGCCCATTCATTGAATCGACCGATTTCGGACCTGGCGGGCAAATCGCTTTAAACACGTCGGGAGGTGGGCTGTCCTACCTACACCCGGGCATGTTCGGAATGTTCCTCATTATTGAGGCGGTTCGGCAGTTGCGTGGCGAATGCGACCAACGTCAGGTCCCAAATGCCGAAACAGCGCTAGTTCACGGGAATGGCGGCGTATATTTCAGTGAAGTAACAGCAATTCTCAGAGCGATAGGAATTTAAGGATGACGAATAAGGAAATTCAGTCGCTATATAAATCGCAATTAGGTGCTGGTGCTTCGTATAAGCGAACCCGGGCGCCAGAAGCGGAGCCGTTCTGGGCAGGGTGTGAAGATGGTGAACTTAGGCTTCCCTGGTGTTTGGCATGTCATGAGCCGCATTTCTATCCGCGTTCATTTTGTCCCCATTGCGGACATCAAGAACTTGAATGGAGGCGAATGTCGGGGCATGGAGAGATATATTCGTTTGCCGTTGTAGAGGCACCTATCGAAAAAGCATTTGCCGAAATGCTGCCTTATGTTGTTGTGATTGTTGAATTAAAAGAAGGCGTGCGTCTTCTTTCGCATCTTGTGGAAGCTAATGTAAATAAGGTGCATTGCGGTCAGTCTGTCGAGGTTCAATTTTTCAAAATGCCCGGCGGAATTACCGCACCAGTATTTATTGCGGCTCCGGGAAGAAAATGAAATGGAAGCCTTTCTCCTAATTTCGGCACTTGTGCTTCTAATTATCCTTGGGATGCCAGTTGGCATCGCCATGGTTATTCTACCGACCATTTTTATTGCGGTCACCAACGAACTACCCCTAAGCACAATTCCTTATCAAATGTATGAAGCGCTTGCGCGCGCGCCGTTGATCGCAATTCCATTTTTCATCTTAACCGGTGAGTTGATGAATTCGTCCCAGATTTCAGAACGCCTGATGACGCTCAGTAAATCCCTCGTCGGAAGGGTCCGCGGCGGGGTTGCGCAGGTCAATATCATTGCAAGCCTTTTCTTTGCCGGCATGAACGGTTCCGCAGTCGCCGATACGGTTGCGAGCGGTACGATCCTGATACCGGCTATGAAAAAGGCTGGTTATTCGCCCGCTTTTGCTGCGGCCCTAACGGCCACAGCATCAACCATTGGTGGGATCATTCCGCCGAGTATCGTTATGGTCTTGCTGGCGAGCGGGTTGGGCTTATCGGTTGGGGGGTTGTTCGTTGCAGGAATTATCCCAGGACTCTTAATTACGGGCCTGCTTATGCTCACCACATATGCAATTTCTGTTCACAGAAAATACGAGCGGAGTGATACCCCTTTTAGCTTTAAAGCCGTTTTCATCGCCTTTAAAGGCGCAGCAATAGCAATGACTATTCCGCTCGTGCTGGTCTGCGGCATTGTCTTTGGAGTTTTTACGGCCTCGGAGGCAGGCTCCATAACAGCTATTGTCGCCATTTTCATTGGCGTATTTATTTACAAGACTTTCACGCTATCGTCCTTGCTGGCCACTGTTGGACGAAGCGTTAAACTTGCGGGTTCTGTATTTATCATTGTTGCTGCAGCCGGTCCTTTCAGTTGGCTTCTGAACCGCATTGGGGCGCTGCAGGGACTGGACGCATGGTTAACGAGCTTTGCCGATCAACCGGTTATGTTCGCAATCGTCCTTATCGGCTTTATCTTCGTGACAGGCATGATCATGGATGCAGTTGCCAATATCGTTGTGCTCGGCCCTGTGCTGATCAAGATCTGTCTCATTGCGGGTTATCCGGAATTACAGGCGGCGATGATCGTAGCCGTCGGGTTTTTGATGGGGACCATCACGCCGCCGGTTGGAATCTGCTTCTTTACGGCGTCATTCCTTGCAAAAGAAAGGTTGGAACGGGTGGCTCTTGCATTAATACCGTTTATCGTTGTCGAAACTATATTTTTGTTTTTGCTCATCGCCGTGCCTGGGCTCAGCACTTGGCTGCCGAACTTGTTCGGATTTTCATGATATATTCAGTGGGGGTGAAAATGCGTGTATTCGCTATCGACGGACTTTTCTTTAGTACAATGAAATTTCTCTGTGGTGCGTTGCTGGTCTCAATGGTCTTCTTTACCGCTTACACGATTTTAATGCGCTATGTATTCCAAGACCCGCCGTTTTGGGGCGATACCGTGACAATGTTCGCTAACGTCGGCCTCGTTATGCTGGCTTTTGGGATCTCATCACGCGAGAACGATCATATAGCCATGCAGGGACTTTATCCATTCTTGCCTGGAAAACTTTCCTGGTTTCTGGATTTTTTCTGGAACGTCTGCATCTTGCTGTTTTCAGCATTTATCATTTATTTCGGATACCAAGCGGCAATGAATGTTCCCGGTCAGTACTGGGAACTAGGCGGTTTACATAAAACGTACCCGATGATGATCATGCCGTTGGCTGGGGGCTTGTCGTTTATCTCGTCAAGTATTGTTGTCATAGAAAAGCTGCAAAATTTTAATGCCGTCCCTACGATTGAAGAAAACCTGAATCTGTAGGGAGACGGCTGGCCTCTTAACGTTATAGACGCAATCAGAGGAACAGAATGATGACAGATATTGATATTGATCTCAGCGGCAAGGTGGCAATCATAACGGGAGGGGGCCGAGGGTTTGGTGCGGCGATTGCGCATAAGCTTGCATCCAAAAACTGCATCATTGCTATTGCTGACATGTCTACTGTGGAAGCAAATAGAATAGTCAACGAAATAAAGTCGCACAACATTGACGCTTTTAGCCTCGACGTGGATGTTGGCGACCGCGACTCAGTGGTTCAGATGGTGGACGAAGTCGCTAAGAAGTTCGGACGGATTGATATTCTTGTCAATTGTGCCGGCGTGTTAGCTGCTGGGCCGATAATCGAAACAAATTTAGATCAGTGGGATAAAGTCTGCCGCGTCAACTTGTCGGGTAGTCTATATTGCGCCCATGCTGTCGCACAATTTATGCGCGCAAATGGTGATGGCTGTATTGTGAATATATCGTCGATTTCTGCAAAGCGTGGCAGCGGACGGTTCGGGAATGTGCTTTACGGCACCACTAAGGGCGCCGTTTGTACAATGACAATGGGTCTTGCCAAAGAATTTGGGGAATATGGCATCCGAGTAAACGCAATTTTACCAGGGGTCGCGGATACGGAAATGACGAACCTGCATATGACAGAGGAAGCACGTTCTGCAGCGCTTGCTCGTATTCCGTTAGGCCGTATGACGATGCCTGAGGATATCGCCAATGTCTCACTGTTCCTGGTTTCGCGTCTGGCCTCGAATATCACCGGCACTCTAATTCCGGTGGATGGGGGATATCTGGTGACCTGAAGAACCAATAGAAGTGTAATTTAGAATTTGCTGATTCAATCATAGAGAGAACCAGAATGCGTAAAAAAGGTGTTTTATCAGTATGGCTGTGAAGACCAGAAATGTAGCGTTGGAACTATAATATATACGCGAAAAGGTGACGGGTCCTTTTCAATAAAGCGAGTGATGCTCTTAATACCAAATTGTTATCTGGGTGCCTTTGACGACCTGAGGTCGTCATTAAATATTTATATATAGATAAAGTACGAGCAAAGATGAATATGACATTCGACTATATTGTGATTGGCGCAGGTTCTTCTGGGGCCGTCATCGCCAATAGGCTGAGCGAGAATGGAAAATACCGAATTCTATTGCTTGAAGCTGGTGGCACGATGTCCTCCCCGTGGCTTCATATCCCTCTCGGAATCGGTAAAATCCTTCACGATGAACGATTTGTCTGGCCGTTGATAACCGAGCCAGACATTGCCGGGAGAAAATTGCATTGGCATCACGGCAAAGTGTTGGGCGGTTCAAGCTCTGTAAACGCCATGCTGTTCGTGCGCGGCCAACCAGAACGCTACAACAGATGGAGTCAAATGGGCTGTCCGGGCTGGGATTTTGACAGCCTGCTAAAGTATTTCACCCGTATCGAGACGGCCGATTTTGGAGATGATTCTTTGCGCGGCCGCATGGGGCCGATCAAGATTACCCGCCTGGAAACGGAAGATGTGATATCGCGTGCTTTTATCAAGAGCTGTGAGTTTAACCAAATTCCTTTTAACGAGGACTATAATGGTAGCTATACGGGTGGCGTGTCCCAGCTCCAATTATCTACTTTCCGTGGAATGCGGTGCGGCACCGGGAGGGCATATTTGAAGCCTATCCGCCGCCGAGTGAACCTTGATCTTCGCACGCATGCGCATGTCACTAAAATTGTAATAGAAAATAATCGCGCAACGGGAGTCTGGTTTCGCCAAGATGATACGACTGTTCAGGCGGTCGCAAAGCGCGAGGTGATCCTTTCAGCTGGCGCCCTGCATAGCCCAAAATTGCTCGAACTGTCCGGTATCGGAAAGGGCGAACTGCTTAAGCGGCATGACATCAAGGTGATGCATCATCTCCCCGGGGTCGGAATGAATCTGCGCGATCATCTGCACTGCCGAGTAAGTTTTGAAACCAACCAGCATGTAACGGTAAATGACCTTGTCAGAAATCCGCTGTTTGCGGCCTGGGAACTCTTGAAGTATGCGACGCTACGTCGCGGGCTATTCTCGACCCCAAGTTTTAGGGCGCATGCGTTCGTTCAGAGCCCAATAGAAAATTTTCCAGACATGCGAATCCAGTGTGCATTATCCAGTAGTATAAGTCGATATTTGAAGTCGGGGATCGATCCGTTTTCGGGGTTTCATATAGGCTCATATTTCTTGTATCCGAGATCAAAGGGAGAAATTCACCTTCGCTCTCCGGACCCGGATGATGCGCCGATTATCAAGCCTAATTACTTGGATCATCCCGACGATATCACGGCAACCATCTTTGGAGTTCGTCAGGCGCGCATGATTGCAGAAACTCTACCACTCAAGGGTTTGATTGTTCGAGAAGTCCGCCCCGGCAATGAGATTATGACGGATGATGAGGTTTTGCATTTTATTCGCGAGACAGCTGAAACATCATGGCATCCGATTGGCAGTTGCAGCATGGGGGTAGGGCCATCCGCGGTCGTTGATCCGGAATTGCGCGTTTATGGCGTGGATGGTTTGCGTGTCGCGGACGCTTCAGTGATGCCGATCCACACCACCAGTAATACCAATGCTCCATGCATCATGATCGGTGAAAAGGCATCGGAACTCATATTAAATAACGCAGCATAAACATTGCTATGCACGGTGACGCAACATAGTAGCCCGAATTCGCGATTTTCGATTAAAGACCGAAAATGATACAAAAAGGGGAATTAAGATGGTCGGTATCTTAGCGACGGACAATTTTGAAGACATAAGCCGAATTGCACCGGAGGCACTTGCGGTGACGAACCGACTTACGGGGAAAATTCTGGTCAATGGTAATATTTGCAGCGCACTCAGCGACACAACGTTTGAGGTCATTCATCCTGGTGACCGCAGCATCATTGGATATGCGCCCAGATGTGGCAAATTAGATGTTGACGCTGCCGTTGAGGCCGCGGGTAAGGCTTTTGGGAGCTGGCGAAAGGTGCCGGCCCGTGAGCGCGGGAGAATGCTGCAAAAAGCAGCGGATATGGTCGAAGCGCAAGCAACCTTGGTCGAGCAGGTTCTTGCGCTCGATACAGGGAACGCGCTGAAAACCCAGGCACGTCCCGAAACGGCATCCGCGATCGACTTGATTAGAATGTTTGGCGGCCTTGCCGGGGAGTTGAAGGGAGAAACAGTGCCGTCGTCAAATTCCAATGTCTTACAGTATTCGACCCGTGATCCGATTGGCGTGGTCGGGGGTATCATTCCCTGGAATGCGCCACTTTTTTTGTTTGCTGCCAAAGTCGGACCGGCGTTAGCGGCAGGAAATACCGTGGTGATCAAGACTGCGGAACAAGCCCCATTCTGCGTGCTGATGCTTGCAGAAATTATGAATAGCGTACTTCCTCCAGGGGTCATGAATATTATTTCAGGATTTGGTGAAGAATGTGGCAAGCCCTTGGCCGAACATCCGCTTGTCCGTAAAGTCACTTTTACGGGATCATTGGCGGTAGGTCAGGCGATTGCCGGATATGCGGCGCCAAAGCTATGTCCAGTGACGTTGGAACTGGGTGGCAAAAACCCGAGCATTGTCATGCCCGACGCTGATATGGCTCTGGCAATCCCTGGCGTTATTGATGGAATGCGCTATACCCGGCAGGGTCAAGCATGTACTGCAGGCAGCCGGATATTCGTTCATAGAAAGGTTTATGACGTACTGATTAAAGGCGTGGTGAAACAACTCGCCGAAATCAAACTTGGAAACCCGTTGCTTGAAACCACGGACATGGGAGCAATTATTTCAGAAGAGCAGTTTAAACGAACGTTGAGTTACGTTGAAATGGCAAAAAATACGCGGGGAGCACGGGTGCTTTATGGTGGTGAACGACCCACGGATCCATACTTGAGCAAAGGGTACTTCTTCCCGCCGACCCTGATGGACGGGCTGCCGCTTGAATCAGAAATTTGCCAGGATGAGGTCTTTGGTCCGGTTGCAACGGTTTTACCGTTCACGGATTTTGATGAGATGATCGCCGACGCCAACGATACGCCGTATGGTCTAGCGGCGAATTTGTGGACCCGCGATCTTGCCCGTGCGTTCGAGTATGTCAGCCGTATCGAGGCAGGGTTCGTCCAGGTTAATCAATGTGTTCCGCCCCGTACTAACGTATCCTACGGGGGATTGAAGATGAGCGGCATGGGGAAAGAGTATGCACTCGACAGCATGATGAACCACTTTACCTGTTCCAAGACTGTTTTGATTAATCCTGGCACCCCTGGGCCGGGTGTCTAGATGGGATAGGTTGTGCTAAACGGCAATCACATAAACGAGTCGAAGGTGAAGCTTGCCTAAGGTCGGAAATGGTTCGTCAGGTATTGTCATGTATGGTCGCCCCGATCTTGCAAGGGGATATGTCCGTCGTCGGCACTGTCAGAGCAAAATAACCTAAACAACGAAGCTTAGACTTAACAGTTTCTCGGCCACAAGTTGTTGCCACGCGGTCAAGGCAGTGGCGCGATTGAGTTTGAAGTTTTGTCTGTTATAGAGATGTGGTTCTTGATTGAAGTGGTTATGGATCGATGCAGCTTTGCGCTGCATAAATAACTCCAATCGTCGATTACCTTCGCATGTGACCGGCGTCTTCAGTGAAGATCTCGCCGATTAGGCTGGCAGCCTCATTTAAGCGTGGCACGCATGCCACGCCGATGTCCAAAGACATTCGCGCTTCGGGAGCATGCAACGCGAGAGCGGCGATCACTTCGCCGCTCGGCGATTTAATGGGAACGCCTACGCCAATCAGGCCGATCATGTACTCCTGATAACTGATTGAGTAACCACGTTTGCGGGTAGCGGCAAGTTCATCAGTCAATTTATCAAGGTTTGTGATAGTGAATTCTGTGTACTTTTTAAGCTCGAGATTTTGGAGCAAACGTTCGCGACGTCGCTTAGGTAAGTGCGCAGCAAGCACCTTGCCCGTTGATGAAGTGTGAACAGGAATCCGACTGCCGGCCCGCAAGTTCATCCTTAGTGGCTGTGAACTCTCCACACGCTCTATGTAAACCACATCAGAACCATCTAGAACGGCAAGGTTTACGGTCTCACCTATATCTACGGTAAGCTTTTGCATGATCGATTTAATGTCCGGCAATCGGACGCGGGCTGAAAGCACCTTGATCGAGAGTGCGCCGAGATTTCGACCGATCGTATAAAACTTCGTCATGGGATTACGCTCAACGAGGCCTTGTTCCTCAAGCTGAGACAGCATCCGATGCGCTGAAGGTTTCGGCAACCCGGTAACATTACCGAGGTCTTTCATTGACATGGGCTCTACAGTATCAGCGAGCGCATCAAGAAGCTTAATAGCTTTTCCAATAGCTGATCCTGTGCTTGTGCCATCTGGCAACGCTTCATCCTTTAATTTTTAACGGTGACGTTCCGATTTATGGTTGATCGCTCATCAATCGCGACATCGGATAACATATTGATCGCGATATCAGGAGAAAAATGTCTGCTTGCAAGAAGCAGATTTCCAAAAAATGGAGTCACAAAATAAATTTAACGACAAAAACTAACATAAATCAATAAAACGAAACTTATGGTTCCATTTTTTATTGAATATATTGCACGCCAAGCTATGGTGTTAACCGTTCCGCTGTTGGCAATAAAAAAGGGAAAACCTATCAACAGTGCTCTGGCTTAAACCGATTTGGGAGACGAAAATGTTCAAGAATGTCAAAATAGCCATGGCCTCGCTTACTCTGGGGGTTAGTCTTTTCGCCGCGCCCTTGGCTGCCGTTGCTGAGATGCCTGAAAAGCCCAATGGCTTTCCGCAACGTCCTATTACCATGATCGTGCCGTTTGGCGCCGGCGGTGGCTCCGATCAGATGGCCCGAGCAATTGCAGGCCCGATGCAAGAGGCAATGGGGGTACCGATTCAGGTTGTAAACAAACCTGGCGGCGGCGGTCGTGCAGCGATCCCAGACTTCATGTCGACACCTGCCGATGGCTATACGTTGCTGCAATTTTCCGATGACGTGCCGACGCTTTATGCAGCAGGTAAAATTGATGAAAACCCCACCAAGGATTGGACACCAATCGGTCTCGCGAATATCGTCTTCAGTCAGATTTATATTAACGCCGAAGAGACCCGCTTTACCGATTGGGATTCTTTCGTTGCTTACGCCAAGAAAAATAACGTGACTATGGCAAACGTCAGCCATAAAGGTTCGATGGAATTGATCAACATGTCGGCGATCGAAGAAGTTTCCGGCATCAAGCCTCAGCAAATCAGCTACGATAAACCGACTGAGCGTTATGCCGCGCTAATCGGAAAGCATGTCGACACGTTATTTGAGCAGCCGAGCGATGTCGCCAATTTTCTCGAAGCCGGCCAGATGAAGCCAATTCTGACCATCCTTCGTGAGCGCCCTAAGGCGTTTCCTAATACGACCGCGCTCAACGATATTGGTTTGGATTGGGAGCCGCTACTCAGGATCCGTGGCATCTTCGTGCGGGCGGGTGTGCCTGCGGAGCGCAAAGCCTATCTAGAGGCGGCTATGAAGGAGGCTTATGAGACCGAGGAATTCCAAGCTTTCCTAAAAAAGAAATACATGACCGCAATCAAGAGCTACGCGACAAGTGATGAGGCGACGAAAAAGATCGACTCAATGCTCAATACTTATCGAAAGGCCTATAAAGATTTAGGTATCAACTGATCGCTGATTTGGGGGGTGCCGCCTATCGGCACCCCCTTGTTGTTAGCAATTTATCGGAGATACCGAGATGATATGGCTGAACTCGCCGCGTCGCCGAATTTGGATGGGGTTTGTATTCTGGGTAGGGCTTGCGAGCATCGCATTCGCGCTCACCTTCGGGTTTGAAGGGGAGATCGCTAACTATCGCTACGGCCCAGCTGGATGGCCCCGTGTTTTATTTATCTCGATCATTTTTATATCGCTCGTGCAGCTTTTTTTCTCCCTGCGTCGGGCACAATCATCTGAGTGTGACCCGACAACTTCCGGTGACGTCGATGGGGACGACGGTCCGCTATCTCTGTGCGGTCTCCCCGTCAAAACTATCGTCGTCCCGGTTCTTTATATTTTGCTGCTTACGCCTGTCGGCTTCTTTGTAGCGACACCATTTTTCCTCGCTGGTGTTATGTTGATGATGGGTGAACGTCGATGGAGACACATTCTCTCCGTCACTGCGTTGATCTACGGTTTAATCATTCTAGTTTTTGTTAAGCTTTTGTATGTGCCGCTGCCGATTGGCACGCTTCCAGGCTTCTATGATATCGGCAACTTCCTTCTTGTTGCCATCCGCTAGGAATCGACTATGGAAAACTTCATCAATGGTACAGAACTGCTGTTCTCGAGCCCGACGTCGATCATCCTTTTTGTTGCGGCTTTACTCGGTGGTGGTTTGTTCGGTGCAATTCCGGGTATCAGCCTTCTGACTTTGGGCGCAATAATTCTTCCATTCAGCGCCTATATGAGCTCGACTGACGCGATTATGTTTTACTCCGTCATTTATTGCTCCGGCGTTTTTGGCGGCGCCATCACGGCCATATTATTTAATATTCCCGGGTCGCCAGAAAACGCACCAACGGCGTTTGACGGCTATAAAATGACGTTAAATGGTCAGGCAGGGAAAGCCATTGGCGCTGCCATTCTTTGTTCATCTTTGGGTGGCATGGTCTCTGCCATTCTTATGATGACGGCCACGCCGACGATCGCAAAATGGGCGGTGAGTGCCTTTAACTCTCAAGAGGTTTTTGCACTTATTTTCTTTGGGCTGGCGGTTGCTGTTTCGGTCGGTGCCAAAACTCTTTGGAAGGGTTGGCTGTCGGTGTTGCTCGGTCTAGGGATTGCCACTATTGGTTCCGATCCGGCGGGTGGTGTCGACCGCTTTAATTTTGGCACTTACTATTTGCTGGCTGGGATTCATTTCATTCCGACAATCTTAGGGCTCTTTGCCGTATCCGAGGTTTTCGAGCAGAGCCGAAAGATTGCGACGGGCGAGCGTAAGAAAATTTTCGCCAACATGGAGATGCCTAAATTTGCCGAATTCTGGAAGCTTAAAGTTGCTGTTGTCCGCTCAGTCATTATCGGCTTATTCGCCGGAGTCTTGCCAGGTATTGGCGCAACCTTGGCAGCTTTTCTGAGTTACAACGAGGCAATTCGCTGGTCCAAGAACCCAGAAAAGTTTGGAAAGGGCGAGTTGGAGGGAGTGGTAGCTCCTGAAACGGCAAACAATGCTGCAACTGGCGCTGCGATGATCCCACTATTGGCGCTCGGTCTGCCGGGCGGTGCTTTGACTGCAATGATGATGGGTGTGTTCCAAGTTCACGGAATGGAGCCGGGTCCGTTGATCTTTATAACCAGTTCCGACCTCGTTTGGGTTACGTTTTCGGCGATGTTCTTTGCCAACCTTTGTATTTTTGTACTGGGCTACTTGCAGACCAAAACCGTCATTCATTTACTACGAATTCCGTTCCAATTTCTTGCACCCGCAATCCTGATGTTAGCAACGATTGGGGCATTTGCCGTGCGCAACCTGATAATCGATGTCTGGGTTATGTTCGCCGCTGCAATTCTGGGCTTTTTTCTGCGTCGATACGGATTCTCGGCCGCGGGCTTGGTCCTTGGACTGGTTTTGGGTGATCTGGGCGAGAGCAGCTTCGTCAAATCCATGCAACTAATGCAATACAACTGGTTCGGTTTTTTTGAGCGCCCGATCTCAGCCGTATTGCTCTCAGCTGGCATCCTAACTGTCATTGCCGGTTTCTATAAAGCGACGAAAAAAGAGCTCAAATCTTAAACTACAACCTTGGAGAAAATAGTTATGAGACTTGCGAATAAGACAGCAATCGTTACTGGCGGCGGAAGTGGCATTGGCGAAGCGATCTGCATTGCTTTTGCCCGCGAGGGAGCCGCAGTGGCAGTTGCGGACCGGAATCTTAAAGGTGCGGAAACCGTTGTCTCCAAGATCGAAGCGGCGGGTGGGCGGGCGATCGCTGTCGAGGTCGATATCACCGACTTGCCTGCGATCAAACGGATGGAGGCTGCAGTACAAAAAACTCTGGGTCAGGTAGACATCCTTGTGAATAACGCTGGCGCTCGCGTGATTAAGGGCTTCATGCAGCACTCGAATGATGACTGGAATGCGATGCTCGACATCAATTTATCCGGTCCCTTTCACTGCGCGCAAGCCGTCGTGCCGGCTATGGCGGAGAACGGAGGCGGTGTGATCATCAATTTATGCTCGATCGCAAGTTACATGGGGCGTCCAAATCGCTGCGCGTACGTTGCCGCTAAAACGGGGCTCTTAGGCCTCACTCGAGCTATGGCGATGGATTTGAGCCCTAAAAAAATACGTGTGAATGCGATCGCACCTGGAATGGTTGCCTCGCCTTTTAATATGTCGTTTGCGGAGGCGGAAGAAACTGGAGACGCTTGGGCTGGCGAGAATTTGTGCGGACGCTGGGGGCAGCCGGACGATATCGCGGGCGCTGCGGTTTTTCTCGCGTCAGACGAGTCGTCTTTCGTCAACGGTTCTGAGATTAAGGTCGAAGGTGGGTGGCTTGCCGCCCGCTCCCGTTCTGGAGAAGTGCCTGAATAACCAAGCTATTTAGTATTTTTGTGAAGGTGCTCAACCTGTAATGCAGATGGTGCCAACATATTATAACGTCCCGGCATAGATGTGACCTCTAGTAGTAGAGGTCACATCTGACCACGGGGATGTCAGAGTGACTGAGATCGCCGGAGCAATAATCCCTCACTGAAGCGCCCGGAATGTCTGGTTGCGCCGGTGTAAAAATCCGTCAGCGATAGCCCTTTGCGATTGGAGCGAAGGGCGGGGGGATGAAGCGAGTGGAGTTATATGCGCGGATGAGACGACGGAAGCCTTTTGCGACGGTCATGTCTCTGGGTTTGCTTTTTTCGGCGGTATCCCGATCTCTATCCTCTATGACAACACGAAGATCGCGGTGGCCCGTAAGGCCGGCGAATTCTAGTAGCCCAACACTAAGCGCTGTCATCAACCAAGTTGGAAGGTTGCCTATCACACGCCCTGCGAAAAAATTGAGCGCACAAAGCGTGGAAAAGACGAGGTCTGCAGCGAGGCTGTCTGTATCCTCGACCATTGCTGCTTTGCATGAAACCAATTCAGCGACCAACCTTTGCTCATGATGTCCATTGGTGTCAGGGGCTGGGCACAGAAATGATTCTTCGTACAAATTGGTATTAGGCGGCCTAAAGTCGCTTTTTTACAGTCACCTTAAACAAAAAAAGCTCCCCAGCTCTTTCGAATTGGGCGCTTTTTGTCGGGGTTCCGGGCCAGCTCGAACCGCCGCGTCTAACAACGATCTATAAACTATCTTATAATTTCAGTTCAGAAACCCAAATTACGGGCACAAGAAATTTGCTGCCAACAATGTTAAACCGCTTATCGTCATGATCCATTGCAGCCGCTCTGAGCGAGATAAGTATTTGCCCCGCCACAGTATCACGCCAGAACCAGTTTCCCAGTTGCCATGATGATGGGGACCCGCCATGACTTGCAGCCTCTAAATAAAAGGCCTTGAGGTCATCAGCTCCAAACCGCAACACCAACGCCGAAGATAGATCTTCTCTAGGGCTCTCTTGATGTGGCCCGTTGAGAAACGATAAAATGTGCTCGGCGATTTCATCTATTGTCAGTCTGGAAACACCAACCGACGACCTTCCCCTGGTCTTCTTTGCCAACGCATAGCTTGGTGCCAATATTTCGATTTCATCTTTGAGCCTCCGTTTAAGATCGGCGACGTCCAACGCATCTAGATTGGAAAAAGAAGTCGCGGGAGGAGACCAACTTTTATCTGGCGCCGTTCCATCATTGCTTTGATCAAAGTCGCTGATCAGCGAAGGCCCATCATCGGACTCCAGTAGCCCAAGCGCTTGTTCCAGGACGTGGCGTTGCAAGACGTTATTGTTGGGCGGACCTACAGGCCGTCCAAGTTCAAATGGCACGAACAGACTGCGTGGCGGTCTGATGATTTCGCTATGCAATCGAACCAGACTAACGACGGTTGTCGCTAGCCCTTCTTCTTCCAGATAGTGTGCAAGCACGCTCACGGCGCGCGTACATAACGGTCAAACGGGAAGCAGAACGACGGCGTCTACCTGATCAGCTTTAAGTACACCGGCCAAGTGTCGGGCATCGTCTTCCATATCCCGAGGATCGGTTGCCCCCATAAATGAATAGTGATTGCTCGCAACGGAGCCAATCAGGCCTTCTTCATCCATATCCGCTAAGTGTTTACGCGGGAAGGTGACATTCAAATCCTGTTGAAAGGCCGTACGGTCAAAATTGACGGAAATATGGCTCATGACAATGTCATCCGGAGCCGTATCGTTGGGAATAACCCTGTAACAGTGGTCTCCGCCGACAAAATGCTGATCGCTTCGCAGGTGAAGGCCTGCCGATGAAAGCATGGCAACACGACGCTCTTTCAAGGGGACGCCGCGGACCCACGGTTTATTTTCGAAAACAGGGCAATCTAACTCGTTTAGATTTTTCTGCATGACGTCTGGCAAAGTTCGTATGTCGACCATGATTTAATCCTAAAACCGAAATGAATGATTATGAACGGTACCGTAGTCTTAGTTTTTACCGCAAGGTTTAATCAGACAACGCGGGGGGCTGCAATGGTAGTGTTGTTAGCGAGCTTAGTGCCAAACTCCTTGGATAATCGATCAGCGTATTCATTCGCTAATGCTTCAATCCACTCTTCATCCCCCTCTTTAGAGGGGGGGTGAAGTGGTGCGGCGAGCATGTGAAAGCGTTGCCAAAAGCAGACTAACATGAGGAAATTACAAGCTGAGTGCTTCCTGATAAAAGTATATAATTCAGCAGATAGATCTCAATTACCCCCTAAAGGCTTCGAAACAATCAGAAAGGCGTGTTCAGATGACAGTTTATGACCCCGATGAGAATCTGAGCGGCGACAATATTCTACGGGATTTTGCGCATGAAATTCGAACGCCTTTGAGTGCGATGGTCGGTTATTCGAGCCTTATCCGTCATGAACTAAAAGGCGAAAAAGATATTCAAAAAATATGCGAATATAACGACACTGTTGAGGTGGCGACGATCCGCCTTTTGCGAATATGTGAACGCGTTTTGGAAGATGCCCTTTCGGGGGTGCGATCTATCATCCCGGAAGAAATAGATGTGAGAAAACTCGTCGGCAATGTTAAGTCAACGTTTGAGGAACTCGCGAAAGAACGTGGAATCGAAATTCGAGTGGACTTTCCTGATATTTTTCCAAGGTTAATATCCGATCCATTGCTGATAGAGCAGGTGCTATCAAATCTTGTTAGTAACGCGATCAAGTTTACACCAAAGGGTGGCTCTGTATCTATACGAGGGGAATTGGGGACAGACGATAATGCTATGATCTTTGTCATTCGCGACACAGGAGCGGGGATACCTGCTGATCTAGTGATGCGAATTCGACGAGGGGAGCGTATCACTAAGGCACAAAAGCATGGTCATAAGGGCTGGGGGCGCGGGCTTAAGATTGCGCACGATATTTGTCGCGCACTACAGGCAGAACTAACGTTTGCTCACGCTGATACTGGTGGAACAATTGTTAGGTTTTCTTTGCCGCTTGTCCTCAATACGGGAGTGCCGTCTCAATCCTCATGAGACTTAGCATTTCAGATAGCTATAAGGCGGCTATGTCAATTGGCGGAGGCTCTTGAAAAACTCTGAAACCGGCATTTGTGTAGAAATTTATTGCCCACTGGGCCACGCCATGCATTCTGGATACGAAGGGATCGGTCAAAAAAGACGAAACCTCGTCCAGTGGCCGCATACAGCGTCTCCCATGCCTTTTTCGGTGACCTGTCCTTTGCAAAATTTATTTACCAAAAATCTTGCACTACCCAAACGGCGAGTTTTTCAACAGTCTCGGCGAAAAGCGGACATCCATCCAACGGAGACTCTTTCCGTGACACTGTACCGTCGCGTGGCCGCGCCGAGGCCAACTCGGACATAAGCATGAGTTGTGCACCCAGCTTTTGCGACACCTCATCTATCACGCGTTGACCAATCGATTTCTATGCTTTTGCGACGGCTTATGGCTCAGTGGGCAATAAATTTTTACCCAAATACCAATTCCAGAGTTTTTCAACAACCTTAGCCATTGGCAGATATTGTTAGTTCTTGGTTGACGCGTTTTGGATCGATGATGAATGGAGAAGTAAGTTGCTGCGGGTGGAATGAACGATTGCCGGCCTTTCGACTATTCAATTTTTCTTTGGAGTTCTCGTCCTTGACCTTTAACCAGCTCCCCGTGCTTTTTGTCTTTGATCAGGTTAGGGGGTGAATTGCTTAAATAATTTTCTGAGTTCTTCTCGGCTCTCTCCGTATTCCTCCATACTTAAGACATCGGTGACTGTCAGACCATCATCGCTAAGAGGATGGCGACGAACGACGTACTGACGTTCGAGCCCATTATCGTCTTCAAATTGGCAAGCGTATGTCATGGGTTCTTGGGAACTGAAAACCAATTCATACTGTTTGAACAAAACTTCGGCGTAATGTGGAGGCGGCACTGTTTTTATAGATTGCTTGGTTGCATCAAGATTGTGCATTTGCGTTATGCCAGTCCCCCAATAACGATAAGTAAAATCGAGTGGCGAATGTTGAACGTCGACGACACAAACTCTAGGAATTGCGGGGGCAGGAAACTGCATAAGATCAATAGCATTCCAAGGTGGCGCAAATTCGTCGCCCTTCGCTTTCTCCCACAATCGACTAACAAATGCGATATCGGCATATCGCGGAGACAGATCACTCATAATTTCAAAGCGGGCTTTCACTTCACCTCACAAGCTCAATGCTCAAGCAGGCAGTTGAACCATTTGCTCGTCATTCTCGATCAATCGGTGCGACAGACAATTGCGATCTTATGATAGGCTGAGTGCGTAGCGTTTTCAAAACCGTTCGTTACCTATCGTGCTCATTCTCAAAGCCAAAGATTTGTTTGTGGGGCTGCCGCCCGTGTTGCGCGCGCTGATCATCGTTGGCATCGCTGTAGCGATTATTCACCCTGCCTCTCGGCAGTGGATATTCGATAAGCTCTCGTTCTTGAAGGAAATCGGCGTGGCTGCTTGGCCTAAGCATGGGCCTAGTCGAACTAGGTGCGTCAAAGCAGCTTGAAGCGTCTGAGCATCTCAAAAAAGCAGCCGAATTAATACCTGTAAAAGCGAAAACTTCATTAGCAGAAGTGATCTGGTCCTAGAAAATCGGACAGGGTGTTAAGGTGTATTCCTCCGCTATTCGGCGGAATACACCTTAACTGCGCTGCCAAACTGTCCAACAATGTGGGAC
>TARA_R110001606_G_scaffold76782_4_pt1 | contig 41075 bp, 44 predicted proteins | sample TARA_R110001606 | Tara Oceans TARA_R110001606 (sample SAMEA4398315) | marine metagenome | biome: Polar Biome; feature: [SRF] surface water layer (ENVO:00010504); material: water (ENVO:00002006), including particulate matter (ENVO:01000060) such as... | depth 5 m
CGAACTCACACGTTGACAAGCTTTATATCGCCCCGTCTCTACATTGGACTATGCACCCTCTTCTATTTATTGATTAAAACAATTAATGAGTAATATTAGCATCGCAATCAGTGCGACAAACAACCACACTGCTTCAGTATTCATTTTTATTCGTATTCAAAAAACGACTCTTCAATGCCACCCATAATATTGTCTTCCTCTAATGGACAATCGCTCAGAATGTTAGATAACATTTCATTTTCCTCCTCTGTAGGCTGTTCAGAGTCATCAAGGATATTCTGGAATCTTTCTATGGAACCAAAGTTATCAATAATATCTCCGTCCTCCAACTCATAAGTGCGAACTTGCTGAAGAGAGCGAAGTTCAATTTTTTTTATTTCCATAATCTTTATTAAGTAGAGGGTTACTCAAGAATTATTTCACCAGAGAAGACTTTTTTCCCTAGCTCATCCCCCCCCTCTATCCTATTGCCATTTGATAAAAAAGCTCTAAATCTGCGGAACTTCTTTCCGTTTTCCCAGATAAGAGACATTTGTTTCTCTCCGTTTGGATACCAACTATCGAAAGGCCCGTGGAACTTACCTTTGTAAACCCCAGCCTTTGCCATCACCTCTCCATTGATGTGGTGTATGATAGAAATGCCAGAGAATTTATCCTTTTCTGCCATATTAATAGAAGTATAAAAAGTATTTGTATCTACATCAATAAATAACTCCTCCGCTTTTACTGTTGGACCTTCTGGATAATCTGCACCTCTATTAACATAGACCTCTACTCCATATTTAAATAATAGAGATAGAATTACACAGGCGGATGATATTTTGAATAATTTGTTCATATTGTTTTGTGGCAACTATTTAAAGTGTGCCTAAATGGATTCTCTTCGATATTCTCAACCAAGTCAAGCATTTTTTGAGCGATTTCTCTAATTTCTTTCTGAGCGTGTTCACTATTCCTAAGTTTTAGGAAATTCGCGAACGATCTCATATTGAACTGAACGTCTGCTTGAATACGACTATTGTAAGTCTTAAAGAACCGTGCAGATTCTTTTGCTCGTTTGCGACCCAACTCTGGTTCAAGATCAGCAAGGCATTTGTGGTAAAGCCTATTGCCATCTTCGGTATAATCCTTTAATTGTTGTTGCCAAAACGCTGGCCAATCATCAGGGATGAAAGTTTTATCCTCTTTTAGTTCTTTGTATCGTGCCGACTCTGCATTGAGAGAAGATAATCTATGCTTAAGTAAATGAATATGACTGGCAATATCGCAGTCAACAAGAAAGTGAACGCTGCCCTTCTCAAAGGGCGTCTCATGTCCGTTACTCCAAAGCATGTCGATGAGCTTCGGAATTCTCTCTCTTTTCTTTTCATCTAGCTCTCTACTTGTTGAAGTCCATGCGCTACAAGCGATGACCTCATCAGATCCATAGTGTCCAAGTAATTCTACTGTATTTGTCATGTTTTTAAATCAAAATGTTATTAAAGTGTTTGGCATAGCTTTCCTAGCGTATAAGAAGTTTTGATTTCTGTAACTTTCAAGCATGGCCTTATTGAATGTAGTGAAACTTCTTGGGTTTCTCTCCAATTTGCCATCAGGTAATTTTCTAAAGCTCCAATCAGAATAAGTTGTTGCTTGACCCATCTTAAAACGCATTCCCAACTGTTTGGCTACCCCCCAAAAATAAAATTCATCAGCGAATATAACTTTTTCTTTCACAAAGAACTGAGACCAATGTTCAAAAGTCTCAATAAATGTTTCCACATCTCTTCTTCGGCAAACAAAAAACTGGCAAACAGCATTATACTCACCAAAATCATACCCTTTGATCCCCTCTTTAAAAAGCTTTTGACTCTTCACTTTGGTATGAAAACTAAAGTGTTTTGTGAATGTTAAGATATCATATCTTTGTTTTATCAAATCTACAGTCTCATTTAGGCTGTATAAAGGTAAGTGGGAATCACTAATCAGTGTAAAGTATTCGTTCTGTTCGTCCACTAGCGCAGATTTCATTAGCTCTATGGTAGCCTCGACTAGAGAGAACTGTCCCCACTTCGTAGGAACGGTATTCTTAATGAAGTGGTCTTTGAATACAGAACACTTTTTATTTTTAGAGTGGATATAAAGGTTGAAGGTTTCTTTGTCCCCACCATTAAAGAACTTCTTCCAAATGTTTTTATGATTGAAGGAGTCTAAACTGAGATTTAGAAAAGCTACTTTAGCATTCTTGGATAATCTCATAAATTAAAGTATTCTTTTATATAGATTAGCACAATAGAAACCCAAAGCCCAATAGCGTATCCAGTAGATAAAGCAAAGATTGTGTTCCCGAATATTATTCTTTTTATTTTGCAGTATACCACTTTGGAGTTTCGCAGTATGCCCATTTTGCCATGTAAGATTTGTCGTGATTATAATACTCGCGATACTTTTCCACAACAGAGAGAGTTTCGAAGTTTGGTAGTTCTCTGCATCTTTGATCTTGAGCAATGGCTACAGCAAATTCTGTTTGCTCCTGCTTGTCGAAGTGTAAGCGGTGTTTGTTTTCCAGAGTCCAAATAAAAGTCTCTGTGCTTTTGTGGATCTTACCATATCGACTGGTATATTCCTTGAGGAGTGCCGCAGTATGCTGAGTAAGCCACTCAAAGTTACCACGGGATTCTCTAGCCCAGATCGCAGATGGATGGTTATAGTGAGTCTTCTTGTATGGAGCTTCAATATCTTGCATCCAGAATGCAGTGCAGAGGAGTTGGTTGCATTCAAGGATCATCTTGACGCAATGCTTGTCGCAATGCTCTTGGGCTGCAATCTCAGGGTCTTTGTTGAGGCAAAATATATTCATAACTCCGTGAGTATATCGGGCAGCTACTCAGCGTCAAGAGTTTTTGCCCTATTTTTTAGCAGGGGTTCTAGATCGTATTCGTAACAGTTCACCCCAAGCATCACATAGTCCCACATTGTGCTTTCTAATTTGCCAGAAGGCTCAATTTCTTGAACTAAATCATCAAAAACCTTTCGTTTTTCTAGGTCTAGCTCCGCTACGGACGCTTTAGCTTTCTTAATCAAATCTAATTCTTCTTGTAGGCTCATGCTTTTTATTTTAATTAAAAGTGCCAAAATGTCAAGAATTAAGTGTAACTATAAGCATGAAGAGGATTTCTTCCGTAAACGTTCTTTGTAAAAAGATTAAAATAATTTATGAGGAAATGGAGGATTGGGGAGAATGTTTGATGGATGATAAGGTAATTAAATTGAATAAAAAATGCCTAGAAGATTCAGAACAGCACTGGTGGACCTTAGTTCATGAAGTAACTCATATGATTTTTGAGATGACAGGTATAGCTTTCATGGAATTTAATGACGAAGAGGCTTATGTGAGGTGTGTTGAGAACCTTGTGATTCCTTGGGTTCTTGAGAATACCCACTTAAAAAAAGTGAAGAAATAAGATATTTTAGGTGTAACAATTAGTATGCCTTTACCAACGCCCAAAAACGGAGAAAAAAGATCTAAATTTATGAGCCGCTGTATGGTTGACCTTACAGCCAAGGATGAATTTAAAGATATTAATCGAAGGGTCGCCGTCTGCTCTTCTCAATTTGAAGATGCTGAAAGTAAAGCTTCCGTAGTTCTTGGAGACGAAGATAAGATTTTGTTTTTCTCTAGCGCAGCACCTAATGTAATGCAGCACTACTTCGAAACAAAAGAAGAGGCTCTGAAGGATGCTAAGAAGTTAGGTCTTAAAGGTATCCACCCTCACAAAACAAAAGACGGTAAGACTTTATATATGGCTGGCCCAGACCACAAAACGTTCATGAAGCGTCATGACGAGATCCTAAAAGAAAAAGAAAAATCTGATAGCAGCCTGTGGGAAAACATCAAAAAGAAGAAGGATCGAATCAAGAGCGGCTCTGGTGAGAAAATGAGGAAGAAGGGTGATAAGGGAGCGCCCACCCCAGATCAAATCAAAAAAGCTAAAGGAGAATAAGAAATGCCACGATTAACTCAATCAAAAATACATTCAGACTTTTCTACTGGATCAGCAACTTGGAGTGAATATAGAGCGCAAGTTATTGCTTTTTACGATAACCATCCTCATAGTGAACTAAATGATCACATTACCAGAGAATTCAATAAGAAGATCACGAACTTAAGTCAAGCTGAATCTCTTTATATTTCTCCTTATAATGCTGGATTACGCTATATTGGAGATGGGGTCTTTACTGTTGATCCTTTGTCTTTTAATCCTTATTTCTATATCGATGCTGCTTCGTCAATGTTGGGTGTGTTGGAGAGTCCGTCACTTGACCTTAATCCAGCAGTATCATCTACTTTAGATATTATTACAGCTACGAGAGCGGGGACAGCAACGTATACTGATGCGAGTGGTAACATTCAAACAGCCTCACCGAATACAGTTCGTGTGGATCATGTTGATGGAGTGCCTATGATTCTGGTTGAGCCAGCAGCTACTAACTTGGTTGTAAATAGTGAAGACTTTAATGGGGTTGGTTGGAATTATAGTGCTGACGCTTTGGAAACAGAATCCAATAGCATACTATCTCCGATGGGGATACAGACAGCAGACAAAATTTCAAAAACTACAACTAGGTCTTATGCTTATGCGTTTCGAAATCAAACAGTAACATCAGGACAAGCTTACACTTGGTCTGTATTTATGAAGAAGGGAACTCATGATCTGGGGTTATTATCTTTAGAACAAGGTGATACACCTTACAAAGCATTTTATGATTTAACAGATGGCACAAGCGGAATGATTACTGGGAGTGCCACTACTAGCATAGAAGATGTTGGTAATGGTTGGTTTAGATGTTCTTTACGTGGGATTTCTTCCACTTCTGATGTTTCTGTAAGGTTCGTTTTTGGAATGTCTTACAGCACAACTCATGAAAATTGGCCGTCGGCTAGTCAGGGAGATGGGCTATATGTTTACATCTGGGGCGCACAGCTAGAAGAAGGCACAATCGCCACCTCCTACATCCCCACATCAGGAAGCGCGGTGACGCGAGCCGCTGATGAACTTGTGATCGATGGAAGTGACTTCACGAACTTCTTTAACAATTCAGAAGGGACAATCTATTGTGAATTTGAGTATGACTTTGAGCCTGCTTACGAGTATATTTATAATATTCAACAGGATGGAAATAACGAGATTAGAAATCAATTCGCAACAAGCTCAAATGTCCGCACACGCTATGTAGTGGCTGGAGTAAGCGAAGGCCAAACTAGTGTCAGCGGTGCAATACAAGGTTCTTTAAACAGGAGTGCTTATTCATATAAGACAAATAATTTTAGAAGTAGCGTCAATGGCTCCACAGAAGTAGAAGACCTCACAGGAACGGCCAGCGTGTCGCCAATAAAACTTCAAATAGGCGGACGCGAAGGCGTCATTTCCAACATCAAGTTCAAGCGTCTCATCTACTGGCCTCATCACTCAGACAATATTTAAACACTATATAAAATGGCACTCAATTTACAAACACTAACTAGCCCAACAACATCTAGTGATGTTATAGCGGATATCGAAAACCCCGCCGATTCATCCGATCTCGTAGTGACTCTGAAGAATCTTGCTACCACAACTGGCAAAACGACTAATGGAACCCAGACGGTATCAGCGGCTCAAGGAACAGCGCTTCAAGGTAAGGGGTTGCATCTTCCGGGAACTACAAGTAACTATGCAAGTGTACCTGATGCTTCAAGTTCTGTAAGTGGCAATTTCACCTTGCAGGTTGACAATGTGAGTTTGATTATGCCTCAACCGACAACGTCGATGTTTATAGCCAAAGATAACGGTGGTAATGCACGATCATTTCGTTGGGGTGTAGAAACAAATCGAAAGCTTCAGTTGGTTCTGTCTAGCAATGGATCTGCTATAACATATTATAGCTCAACTGCTCTTTTCGATGAAGGGCTTTTCGAGGGGAGTATAAGAGTCATTAGGAACGGATCAACCATAACATTCTATACTGATACAGGTGCAGGTTTTGTGCAATTTGGAAATGTACTAACTGACACTACTGGTACATTAGCGAGCCATACATTTGATTTGGGTATCGGTGGAAGTAGTTCAGGAGCTTTTCCTACACTTGGGCTTTTAGGTCGTACTCGTATTTGGAACACTGCAACTCCTGATACATCCGACCCAGTATTCGATATTGACTTCACTTCAAACAACATCACAGCAGGAGCAACATCATTTACAGCTGGTAGTGGTCAAGTTGTTACTATTAATCAATCAGGTGATGATGTAGCTCGGATTGTTAAAGGTTCACACCTTATTATGGACTTGGTAGATGATGAGTATGAGTTCACAACGGATTCAGCGGTCAACGGAACCATCGTAGTTGCAACACTTGAGGGAACCTACAGCGCAAATATCTCACTTGCTGCTTCCACGCAATACGACCTGCAAGCTCGGGGGGTGGCATCTTCAGCGAACAAAGGATTTTTGAAGAACTCTGTGGGTTACCTAATCTCATCATCGGTACTGAGTGCAAGCGACATTGCTCGGATGGAGAGCTACTTTGTTGATAAAGGGGCAGCAGCGAGGAGTGCATTTAAGAGTGTTACAAACTTCTCTAGCGCATGGGAAGACTGCTCCTCCCTCACTTCCTTCCCAGCTGACATAAATCTAGGCACGAACGGACTGAATGTGAATTTCGCGAGCGCGTGGAAGTCTAGTGGACTTACTTCGTTTAGCACTCCGTTGCCGACAGCAGGTAGCTGCGCAAATGCATGGCGAAGCTGTAGTTCTCTTACTGATTTTAATTTAGATACTTTACCTGCGACAAGTTTGAGTTCTGCGTTTAATAACTCAGGTCTTACAAGTTGGTCCACTGAGATTCCTAACGTCACAAGTTGCTCGTTTGCTTGGTATTACTCAGACATTGCATCATTTAATATTAGCAGCATACCTTCCGCAACATCTGTGCAATATGCGTGGTTAAACACTCCTTTAACCTCCTTTTCGACATCGCTTCCAGTCTGCCAGAGTTTCAAGCAAGCATGGCAAGTCTGTAGTTCACTCACAGATTTCTCCGTGGATGTCTTCACTAACTGGAATCCATCAAGCGTCTCAAGCGGAGTCTTTAACAAAGCGTGGGACCGCTGCACCTCCCTCACCGCTCAGTCCGTGGAGAACATCCTAACCTCCCTCGACACAAGCGGAGTCTACGGAACCAATACAGGCGCGAGCGGTGGGACTCAGCTAGCAGACAACACCATCGAGATTGACTACGACGGAACCACGTTGTCATCCGCTACCGCCACGGCAATCACCAACCTTAAATCTAAGAATTGGGCCATTAACATTAACAACGTAATCCAGTAACATGTCTGAAGAAAATATAGAACTCACTCCAATTGAACAAAGCCGTGCTGAAACAGGACGGAGATATTTCGCGGTCGAACCTGATGTCTATGTCGCGATGACTCAAGGAGTAGACCAGATACGTAACTACCCAAAAGGTATAAACACAATTGCCCAGACACTGACTGGTCTCATCCCGATTGAGAAGCTGGAGACAGCAAATGATGACAGCGGCTTTGTCCTGACCTCCTTAGAGGTCTCGCGATTTACTGAGACGGATGAAGCAATGATGGCTGATCCTATTTCATTAGGTCTGATTGTAGAGATGACCAAAGCGGAGTTCGATGCCCTAAAACCTTTGCCAATAGAGGAAGATATAATTTAAAGGTTAAAAAGACTGCCTCTTCAAAGTTTTAAACATGTCATACAGGTATTGATCCTGCTTGCCAGCTTTTCTTACTTTAGTCTTCATTTCAAATGAATGTGATGTATGGGCGATCTCTCTTTTAATCACCCAGCCATCTTCAATAAAATAGTCGGTGTCCCATTCAAATAACTCTGAAATGTAATCAAGAGCAATCAAGTGTCTTTGACCCTCGGAGATCTCAATTTCGACTTCCTGCTTACCTGTAATCTTCATGTGTATGTATTACACTATTTGCCCTCGGATTGTCAAGAGAATATTTCCCCTTGGTGAAAAGATTTTTATACAAAAAGCCCCTCACCCCGAATATTCAGAGTGAGGGAGCTTAAGGTTTATAATATACTAAAAAGTATTACTTATCTTCAGGTTTATCCTTAGCTTTTCCGACATTTACAGCCAGAAAATCAATAACGGAGTAGATCTTAGATAACCAAGAACCTTTTTGTGGGGTTGGGGAGGCGGCGGCAATGATTGATGCTGCTGCAATAATAGCAGTAACCCAACTAAACCAAGCTTCGTCCTCAACAAGAGAAATAATAGCGTCCATGTATTATATTACACCTAAAATCAAAAATTTGTACTATTTTCCTTGGCCCCTATAGGGTTTTTTGTAATTTGTGGATGTTTTAGTGGTGGATGTCTTGCTTTTGGCATGAATACCTTTCCTCTTAATCTTCTTTTTTTTATCAAAAACTACTGCTTTTCTCATTTTAAATGTTTTTTAATTATCTTTAACAAATTGCCCATCTACCATCTTACCAGTGCGACCTTTAATTACATCATAAGCTGCATTTAAACAGTCTGTAGTGTCTAGCTCTACCATCTTAGCGAGTAAAACAATAGTAACCAACATGTCTCCAATACCGTCCTTAACTTCTGCAAGAATACCCTCTTTATTTTCAGGAGGAATCCCAAGAACTTCCATCAAGTTAGGTTGACGATCAAAATCATTTAGCTTTTTTAAAGCTGCTCTTGTTTCATCAAGCTCTTCTTGCGTCTTGTCCAGTTGTCGAAGTGGGGTAGAAGAATCTAAAATCCCTTTACTTTCTCCCCACTCAATCACTAATTCACTTAGTTCTTCGTATTTCATAGATTCTTGTCGTTTTAGCATGTCGTATACAGCTTTCTCAAAAGGTCTCATAAGCTGATTGTTTTTGGAGCCATCTCTTGCAGTTCTTCACAAATGCGAATGATTTCGCCTCCGCTCATACCTTTAGATAGTTTTTTTAGTTTACTCATCTCTTTGTAGAAGCGTTCATAATCTCTATCTTGGTAGATGTACTCCTGCTGGTCTCCATCATTACGCAGAATAAAATCTGAATACGTTTCGTATAGAGTTGGATCGATACACTTCTCAATTGGATCATAAGAAGCTTTACCCACAACATAATTAAATATGTCGGATTTGCTGACTGAGATATTTACGATTTCTTGACTCATATTTAGCGTAACAGCCCAACCATAACGATCTATGGTTGGGCTGTCAATGTCTTTTTTAAAGATTTACTAAGCTTGCTCCTCTTCTTCTTGTGGGACCACTTGTTCTTTCGTTTGCTCTTGAATTTTAGTAGCGAGAAATGATCCCGCTTCAGCAACTTGAAGACCTTGAGCCTTAACTGCGATATCAATAAGTTGTAGAAGTACGTTAGCTTCGTTTTCCTGTAGAGAGAGTTTAATTTCGTTCATTACTGCTTAATAATAACAAACATTAACCCTGTTTCAACTAAAATTTTAGTTAGGATTCGTCCACGGGGGAGCTTCTGTCAAATTTGACGGGGTTATTAATTGATTGATTTGATCATCAAGACCACTCTGGATTTGCGCGACATCTAAATTGCTGTCAAGCCAACCTTCCACAATTGACTGTGTAAGATTTGCGTATTCAATATAATTTTCAGTATCAGGCTCCGCTAAATTATAAGTTCCAAAAACATTAGCGGTGTAAGGGTCGCCATCTTCTCCCGCCTGATCTGAGGTGGCATACATGCGCCAATGAATTGTGTGAACTACTCCAGTTAATGAGTCTTGCGTTGGATATCTATCCATTGCGTTAATTTCCCAGTTATATGTGTTAGCCATTTTTTTGTTTTTTAATTGTTTTTATTTATTAACCCACTATCCAATTGCTTCCGTCAGAGAATACGGGAACTAAATTACTACCTCCCGCAGATACAGTAGCGCCAAGATTAACATCTAATACACTACTTGCGTCAGAAACAAACGATCTTTGACCTGCTGGAGAAGCAGATGGTAATGCTGATACGGTATAGACTTTATGTGTGATGGTCCCTTCTACATGAAGAGCTGTACTTGGAGAAGCTGTATTTATACCAACTTTATTGGACTGAGACGTACCACCTGAATTAACTCCAAACATGATATCGTAACCCGATCCTCCTGCGTTATATATTCTTAAGTCACCACCAGCGTGGTTAAAATTCCACAAGTTAGAAATATCACTGCGACCAATCTGCAATGAAAAATCACCACCATTTGTTGATTCAAATTTTGCAGTCCCTTGATATACATGGAGTTCCTGTTCTGGACTGCTTGTATTTATACCAACCTTATGAGTGAAAGACGCATTGCCAGACCCAGTAATAGTGAATCTTTTATTATTATTCGTTCCTAGAGATAAACTATCAGCGAATTCATTAATAATTTCTAATGCATTAGTATTATTTTCGTAACCAATTCTGCCGACCACCGCACCTCCATCTTGTTTCAAAACAATGCGCGCATTATCTGTTTCAGTTGCATTATCGGTATCCGCTTCAATTGTCAATACCGCTGGACCTGTTGATGCTAAATGAAGAATAGAGCTAGGACTTATTGTGCCTATACCAAACTCTCCATCTTCCGTCAAAGTAAATTGATTTACTGTTGTACTTGTTGAATTATTTCTAACTACATATTTACCTCCAGAGTAGCTATGTAGTAAAAATTTACTGTCATCTGAATCTTCAAACCTTAATTGAGAATGATTGTCTGATATATGTAATTTAGATGATGGACTTGTTGTTCCTATACCAATGTCACCATTTCTCAAAATACTTAGTAAGTTTGTGGTATAGTGTTGGAATCTGAAAGCACTATTGGTTGTCGTAGCAAATGTGCTATTATTGTTTTCTCTAACGTTAAACACCATGTCGCCACCTGTATTCCCGTTAGCTGTCGCCGCCATTAAATACATACCTACTGCGTTCGCAGTTTGCCTTCCAAGGATTGTGGGAGTTGTAGTGCCAGACACAGAACAAATACTAATAGATCCATTAGGAGCGGTTGTAACTGGAATAGTTGTTCCACCTGCTACTTGTAAATTACAGCCCGGAGCCGTTGACCCTATACCTACTTTACCATCATTTAAAATAGTAAGAGCTTCAATTTGAGAACCAGCAGTTGAATTATCAACAAAAAATGCTAAAGAATTATTAGCTCCTGATCCTGAGCCTTTGTATCTTAGAGAGAATCCAAAATTAGCAGAGTCACTCTCCCCCTTGTTAACGCTAGTGCCTCCATCGACCCTCAAAACGTTTACATCGTTACTACCTCCTCCAGCGCCTATTCTTATAGCGGTTCCATTATTAGCTTGAACCATTCTGATTGTGTTATTAGCGCTAGCTGTATCACCTCCTATATCTAAGAGATAGTCTGGACTTGTTGTTGTTATTCCAACTTTGCCATTAGAATTAACTGTTAAAATTTTAGTATCGTTAGTAGAAGCTACTTGTAACGCTCTAGTTGCAGATGAGGTTGATCCAGCTCTAATAAGCACCCCGTCCCCATCTGCATTGCTATTATATATTCTAGATATTAATCCTGCCCCACTATTCTCTAAAGCAAAAGGATAAGCTGGACTAGTTGTTCCTATACCAACTCTATTGTTAGACGAATCAACAAAAAGTGTATCAGTATCAATGGTGAGCGCGGAACCTGTAATAGCTCCGACGGTAATGCCGCCTGTAAAATTAGCCTGAGTTCCGTCTAAAGTTGGTATTGGTTTAAATGACATGTGGTTCCTCCTCTTCTTTTGTGTAATCGTTAATATCTAAATTGAATGCGTCACAAGCTTGTTGTAATGTGTCAAACCAGCTCCAGCCGTCTACAGGATAATTATAGTTATCTTTTTCTTCTTTTAATAAAGTAAAGTCTTTATTGAAGACGGCTTTACCAGCGAATAACAGATCTCCGCTATCATACTTATAAAATCCTTCTGTGTAATATTCTTCTTCCATTTAAGTTGCAATTGTCCACCCTTTGTTTGTTGCTATTGCTTTATCTTGGTCTGTAAGATTACCTTCAGCTGGGGTTTCATTAATATTTATAGTTTTACTAGCGTTTCCTAAACCGCTAAATACTGCTGTCATAGCCTCTCTATCCATATTGGTCCTACGATAACTTACATTCTGTGTTATACCTGAAAGTATACCCCCAGACTCTAAACAGTGCGCATTATAAAAAGTATTTGTAGTTGACGAAGAAACATTTGATGCGTCAATAGTAGGGACATGTTTTAATCCAAAAGCGGAATTGAACATCTCTGGCATTTTTGTTATATTGTCAGCGTTATTATTTATTCCTGTAAAACTATCTGGAAGTTCACTGAAATATGTAGCCTCAAATGCTTCCTGATAGTCTGTAACTCCTGCGTTCCCAAAACCACTACATGTTCCCTCTGGAATTTCAGTTAAGTTATAAGTGTAACCAAGGAATCTTTCAAAGGCATCAGAGTCGCTTGCGCTTATAGTAGTGAAATCATCTGGCAATCGAGTTAAATTATTACAATTATAAAACATAAGATTAAAATCAGTACTTGAATTGGTAGCAAGGCTATCAATAGATTTTAAACTATAACAATTATAAAACATTTGAAGTGTGCTTGTAGAGCCTGTTATATTGAAAGGTGGAAGGCTTTCCAAATTAAGACAAGAATTAAACATAGCAGCGGTGGTAGTGACATTAGAAAAATCAATCTCAGGTATTCTTTTTAAAGAAACACAGTTACTAAACATGTATCTAACATCGCCAACAACATTTGTTAATTTTGGTATGGTTTGTATTCTATAACAACCAAAAAACATCCCATGCATAGGATTGCTATCAGCTTGATTGGTAGAAGAAGTATCTAAAGTTTTAGGGATTTCCTCTAAAGATGTACAAAAATAAAACATTCTATAAAAATCTGTCCCGCTTGATGTATCTAAAGGGGGAATAAATCTTAAATTTCTACAATACATAAACATTGAAGAAAAATTAGTTGAATTGCTAGTATTCATCATAGGAACCTTTTGTAACGAGGTACAACTCAAGAATGTTTGTCTCGTACTGGTAGGCGCTGCATTACTAATAGAAGCTGGTATTTTTATAAGTTTAAGACAGCCGCTAAATGTGTTATATAGATTTGTCGCTCCACTAAAATCTAATTCGGGTATTTCTTCTAATCCATAACAAGCGTAGAATGTAGAAACCCATTGAGAAATATTTGATGTACTTCTATCGATTTCAATACTTTTTAAGCAATACATCGAATAAAAAACACTATTCAAACTAGTCATGCTATCACTAAAGTTGACTATCTTTACATGCTCAAGATGTTTGCAAAGGTTGCCACCATGACTACTTATCGCTGAAATAGATGTTAAATTTGGAGAACCAAAAACAATATCTAAATACATTCTTGGGTTAGCGTAAGGATGTACATTATTAGGTGGATCTTCGACCAAATCAAAACTTGCGAATCCTTGTCCAGCTTGAGGCGTGACAGATATCAGAGCTTGTCTATATGTTCTGCCATCCTTGTCATGCGTAAATTCAGTATTAGCATTTAAATTAGAATAATTATATGTATGTTCTGCTTCAGCGTTATCGCTATATGTATCTGTATTACCATCACCCCAATCAACTGTGTAATTTCCACTAGTTGTATTAAAATGGAAAACAAATTGATTTTTAAATTCGCTACTTATAGCTACTAAAGCAGTAAACCTACTTTCGTTAGATGCTATTGTAGGCATATCTAACCATCTAGGATTCCTTACCCAAGGTGTAGCTTTAAGAGGTCTAGCTAGAGAGCCACGCTCTAAAACCACATTTCTTATCGGGGTGTTGCCAAATCTTATTCCCATATCTTTTAGATTATATACCAATTTGAACCATCAGATTGTACAGTCACGGATTCAAATTTTGAGTTAATGATTAAAGAGCCAGTTAGATCAATTAAGCCGACTGTGCCACTTATTGCTACAGCTCCTGTTGTAATGTTTTTAATATTATAAACGTAATTACTATTATTTACGGCTGAAGGTAATGTGATGTTGGTTGATGCTGAACCGCTAACTAAAACTGTATGGTCTGTATCTGTGATAGTGTAGTTGCTCGTAACAGTTTTTATAGGATTAACAACTGGAGAATTAGTTGATTCATCACTAATAAAATATAAAGTATTAGAATCTGGAGTTATTGCATCATACTCAGACTGAGTAAGTTTTACTATAAAGTTAACATCATCTGATGCTACGCCAGAGGGTGACGCAATGGTAACCGCACCAGCGGATTCCGTAATTTGTATACCCGAACCTGCTGTAAACGCTAACGTCTCACTTGTGCCAAGGGTGTTACCGCCAGCGGTGACCGTTCTAACGGAACTTAAAGCGCCACTTAAGGGCGTATAACCCAAAGCCCCCGTAATCTGACCTGACACAAGCGTCAGAGCGGCTTCGTGTTGCGTGACGCTAGACTCAGAAATCCTAGCGTCAGCGAAAGTGCTACTGGTGATTTTCGAAGCTGCGAGGTTAGGGATCGTAGCCGTGGGTAATTCAGCAGAGCCGTCTACTGCAATAGTGACCGCACCAGCAGACTCCGTAACTTTTATATTATCACCTCCAACTCCAAACGCTAACGTCTCACCCGCGCCAAGGGTGTTGCCGCCAGCGGTGACCGTTCTAACGGCAGTTAATACATTACTGCCACCCATCGTAATATTCCCTTCAACAGTAAGATCACCAGTCTTTATGTCTACCCCTCCTTCAAAGTCAATGAATAAAGTGTCAGAAGCATTAGGTGTTTTTGTTCTATTTTGATTATCCGCTAGATAAATGTAACCATCATAAACACTTGTGCCAGTTATATACGAACCAAAAACCTGAACGGATTCAGCGCTATTAATGTAATTGTTTATACCTCCTCCAATAACACTGTTTGGAGAACCCTCTAATACGTTACCCGTGCCACCACCAATAAAACTATTATTAGAAGTTTTAAATATTTTATTACCTATGCCACCAACAATACTTGAGAATCTAGAGCCTGTTATTTGGTTTCCTGAACCAGCGCCAATAAAGTCGAAGTCAGAATTTAACGATGTGTTTGAAGTAGATTCCTCTCCAGAAATAATGTTTTCACTTCCAGCTAGGATAGTAGAGAAGTCACCAAAAATTTTATTTTTAGTTCCCAGTAAGATTGCAGAAGCAAAAGAATTAATTTCGTTGCTTTGATCGAATTCGCTAGAGCTTGCGTCAATAGTCCCCGATACACTAAACGCAATATTATCAGCAGCATAATTGATGGCGCTCTTAGAAGCACTTGTATCTGCTTGTATTACTGCATTACCTAGAGTAATATTTTGTCCCGCTGGAATACTTGCGCCAGAAGTAAGGTTAGCCTCTCTGTAGAACTCAACCTGTTCAGAACTGCTGATTTGTAAAAAAGTTTCTGGAGTTGATGAAGAAACTGCGGCATACTGAAGAGTAACGAAATTGCCTTTTAAATTTAATGGATGCCCACCAGAACCAATAGCAGTAGCACCGCTAGTGATTATATCTCCACCTACAGTTAGATCACCAGTAATTTCAGATGAACCTACAGTAAAACCTAAATCCGCACTGTTCCCATTAGCAAGAACCTCACTTAGAGTTTGATCGTCAGTTTCACTAGAAATAGGTGTAAAGCCTAAAGCTCCTGTAATGTCACCGCTTGTGACTTCGGTGATGTATGGATTAGCGGCAGGAGGATTATCTTTGAAGGTGTATGGGCCAATAGACCAAGCTTCACCTGTGCCAAGCTGACCGTAGGGAACAAAGTGAAGATATACAGCACTTTCATTAGGTAATTCACCCTCGTTAATATCAAATGATTGAATAGTCTCATTACTTAAATTGCGTGAAAAAACTGGGTTAGGATCAATCTGACTATTAAACGCAGCCGAACCTGTCGAACTATAAATTTCTAATCTATCAAAAGATATATAATTAGAATTATTATTAAATGTTACAGTGCTAGTTAAAAGCCCAGTTTGACCGCTTGCATTTACAGCTGTCTTACTGCTTGCAGATGAAGAGTGAGAAGTTGTGCCTGTTGAATCTCTAACTGTTATACCACTAAATTCAGGCACATTGCCATAAAAATAAAATTCAGAAGTGTTAGTTTGCGAGCTTTCTGAAACAGTAGCTTTAACACCAAAGTCCTTCGTGTATTCACCAAAAACATTGATATTATCATACTCTGTTATACTAAATGCATTGGATTTATAATTAGTAAGAAAATCTTGAAACTTAACAGTCCCATCAATATTTAGAATATCTAAACTGACATTATTAACATAAGGGTTTGCTAAAAAGTCTCTATTGTCTCCTATGCCCCCACTAATCCTATCCAAAATACCTAGATTAACATTAACAACTTTGTTAAGGTGTACTCCACTGCCTGTAGCCGTCAAACTTAAATCCGTTTGATCAACAGTGAAAGATGGTGTAAATTCGTATAAAGGCATTTAGCTAAATGTTATATTTGTTATAAAAGATCTATCAAATTCTTCTAAAGCTTGATAAAGAATGAATGTTCTTACGGTTGAGAATTCAGAATCTGTAGTTTTAAAAGTATCTGAAGAAGACCCGATAGCTTTTACACTTAAAGAGTAATTTCCTATAGAGCTTAAATTATCGAATTGAACGGATTCACTCGATATGCTAGTTGAGTTGCTGCCACCATTAGGATAGCTTAGAACAGCTTCATAACTTGTCACACTTGGCACTGCATCCCAATCACCACTGATAAAGAAGGTTCCTAATGGACCTTCTGATGCTGTACCTGAACCAGTAGTAATAGATAAATTCTCTGGCGCTTTCAAACCGCTATAGGTTATATCGCCAATCTGGGTAGCCACATTATAATCATATGTGTTTTCTTTTCTATCTAAAGATATATTATCTTCGATTAACGAAAACTTACCAGTATCAAACTTAGCCGCAGATACTAAATATTCGTTAGGGCTATTTTCTTTTATGGAGTCAATCTTGTATAAAATATCATCCGCATCTATTAGATCAAATCTATATGGGCTACCTAACTTGATAAACTTTAAGAAGTCAGGTTTATCTACACCGCTAACAAAGCTAAATCCGTCACCATTACCGACACTATTTTCTCCAGTCACATTTAAAGTTAAAATGTGAGGTTGTGAATTTTGGATTATTTCTGACTCTAAGATACCTCTAATATTTAGACCGTTAAGATCGCCACTGATTTGACCTGAAATATTACGCTCTGGTGTTGTTCTTTTATCTGCATCGCTACTAAGATAAGTCGAAACAATACCTGTATTTAATTGAGCCAGATTCTGAACACCTGTTGATTTAGCTACAAAATCTCTATTTGCTTCTTCAAGACCCGTTGCAAATGTCCAACCTGTATAACCTGTGCCGAAGTATAACATGTTATCTCCAGTACCTGTATACAAAGCATACTCAGAAGATTTATCTAAACCCTCAATATCAAAATCTGGATAACCATCTGTATACCCTGAAAAATTATACAATCCAGTATAAATATTAAAGTCAGCTGCTGGCGAACCAGTAATAGTAAAAGTATCTGTTCTCGATCTTTTTGTTTCAGCAATATCATTCAGACCCGTGATTGAAAGTTCTCCTGTAGGATTATAGACAGTCAATATACCCGTCATAGAAGTCTCAGAATACGGACCACTTAATTGAATATATTGGTTGTCTACATCAACACTAAGAACCTTACCGAAATTAGATTTTTCATTTTTTAAATCGTCGTCAATAAGAATAAGATCCCCGGGTTGACATAGTAAAGCTTCTAAACCAGAAGTGAATGCTACCCTTTGATTTTCTTTGATTGTCTTGTAAATCAAATGCTGTCCAATTCTTCTAGCCATAGCTCTAGATGTCACACCTAAACCATCTACCCTTTGTTTGAATATGCCCCTACTTCTAATATCCTCTTCGTCTTCAATTACTTCAACTTTTGGCGTAAAATTTTCAAACCTATCTAAATAAGACACCTCAACAGTGTTGAATTGCTGATCTCTTCTTAGGTTAGAATAATTAAATCCTCCGTCTTTTACGTTATTATTATTAAATATAGCTACGGGGGATTTAACCCTTTCATCAACAAATGAAACTTCTGAAGCTCTAAAGAAAGTTTGCCCCCTAAATAATTTTGATATTAGCTGTATAGAATCAAAAACTTTTTCATCACTCTTGAACATGATATTGCAAGAGTATCTAGGCTCTAAACCGCCCCTACCATCTGGGACACCTTCGAAGTCGCCATTTGAATCTACAGCATCACAGAATCTACCAATCTTATAAAGCTCCCATTTATTAATATCATCCTCCTCTAAATATCTGCCTAAACCGTATCGAGTATTTGTCAGAAGGTCGTATAGAATCCAAGCTGGATTATCAGTCCAACCCGTTTTAAAACTTCCGTCCCAATCTCCCTCGTATACAGATTTTTTTTCTTCTGAGGCGTTTTGAAATTCAGCTTTATTTTCGTAATATCTTTTATCTTTTTTCCTACCAAGCCTTTCTGTTGGGAAATAGTTTGATGGTATTCGAATTAATTTTAATCTAGCATCAAAAGATCTTGCTGGTGTAGAAGAAAAACTCTTAGAGTCTATCTTTGTTCCTATGATAGCGGAAAATGGATACCTCAAATTAACGGGAATGATCTCGGTCACTTTTTGAAACGTTAATTCTTTAGATATCAGAACCGAAAACGTCTCCGCTGATAACTTACTCACTTTAACGTATCTCTTTTCTGAGGAAGCATAAGAGTTATTCGTTGAGTAGTCGTTGACTCTTGGTAGTGGGAATGGCGTAGATAGATCGGCGCTCCCATTTAAGTTTTCAAAATCTCTAACGTGTTTAAATTTTTCGGGTTCGTCTAAATTGCTTGGGTTACCTATATCGAGAAGAGTAGCCCCTTCTATTAGAGCTGCAATTCTGTAAGTTTTTGTCAATGTTGGTTGAAGTGATGCGTCAGATAAAACTTTACCCACTTCAATCTCCACATTCATAATAGTTGGCAATTTATCACCAGCTTTAAAAGCATTATCGGCTTTTCCATATTGAACTTCAACAGAATCAAAAAGAGAATCTATTTTTAATGTTACAAAAACCTCGGAGACATTTGGGTTGTTAACATAATAAGTAATTGGGTTAGCTTCTTCGTCTAGAAAATATGAATTGTTTGATGAATTCCACGAAGAGTAATCTTTTGTAGCGATTGCTCTTTTGTTATCATTACTACCCTCATCAATAGGTAAGCCATTTTCAAGGGTTATATGACCGTTTGGACCATCGTATCCAACGGTCTCCATCTTTAGGTTATCTTTTGTCTCGTCCTGATTCCTCTTTATCCTTTGAACCTGACCAACTGATCTGAAAGGCCCATAAACATTTTTATTTATACTTTTGTCTATATGAACCTTGTTGAAATAACGAAATGGTTCTTGATACTCTGTGCCTGTTCTGGATTCAATTAAAACATTATTATAATTATATTTAGAGTTGAATGGGTCAATATCTTTGAGTTGAGTAACCCCCAACGTTGCAACTTTTTGGAGGTCTCTTATCAAACTTCGTATGTCCACACGGAATGAATTATTGTATTTGAATTTGTTATAATGAGTCCACTCGGCATTTACGAATACGAATGAGCCTCCTAATATATCAGCGCTTTGGTCGAGATTCCCATTCTTATCGCAGATTGGAATTAATAAATCTAAATAATTTTCATTTTTAAAGGCTGGTGAATACAAACCATTCCCCTGAATAAGCGCAACGACAACTTCTTCTGGTTTAGTGAATTGAATAGCTCCTATGCTATTTAGCACATCCCTATCTGGAACATAAGCGACCATGTAACCTGATCTCCAAGTTCTATGAAAAAACTCTTCGTAAAGTTCTTGAGCGGTAGATGTTTCCCATGTATAAGACCCAAAATTTTTGTCCATTTTGCTCTTTATAAGATCTCTCATGAAGGGGTTTCTCTCCTTACGCACTTTGTTATCCTCATCCAGTGAAAAATCCTCATCCCCTTCAGAAGGTGGACCGAAACTATCCCAAGCTTTTAAAATCTTATCAAATAAGGATGCCCCTGAAACTCTTTCAGCAAATGGGACATCAGCAAACTTCTCAGCGAAAATAAAATCAGCTGCCCCTTTAAAGCTCTCATTATTTTGTGGGTCGAAAAGGGGTCTACCCCATCTTTCACCCGCATTATCTCTAATAAAAGCAACAAATAGATCTGAATTAGCCATCGTGGTATTATTAGTGAAGAGTGTTTCGTATCGCTCTGTAAAAAAAGAGTTTGCCCCGGGCAATACAAATTCGTTACGGCCATCGGCCTGAGTCCCGACCCCTGACCTAAGTACCCAATTAGTCCGATCTCCGATGCCTTGCTTGAGTTCCAAGTTGCTCTCCCCAAAAACACTAATGAAACCATATCGATGACGATAAAAAGTACCTGCTTTTGCATCACCGATGAGTTGGGGTTCTCTTGTGAATATTGCCGCTGAGGCGGCATCAGCGGCTCCCGAATGCCTTCGGGGGTTACCCCGCAGAAATGGTTTAATATTTTCAACTAAAGGTTCAAAAGAAACCGTTGTAATTCTACTGTTGTGATATTGGCGATCGTTTCCCCCTCCAGTTTCTCCGTAGCCAGCGATCGTATAATCATGAACGCTAGCTCCCCCTTTATCGTTTATGTTTAAATTTTGAAAAGTTGATATAGCCTTCGAAACCTTCTTATCATCTGATGAAGATGACTCAGAATCAGGATCTTGGTACTGTGCGGTAGCGATAGAAACTGGAGTGCCATCTAAATAAACACCTCTAGACTGCTCTGTTTCATACAAAAGATCCCCTTTGTTGTCAACCAAACCCTCAATCGGCCCATCCGATATTAAATCTAAAGTTTCAATATAACTAAAAGAAGCTCCAAATTGAAAGTTTCCTATTTTAGGAGGCTGCAAAACAGCAGGTTTTACTTTAGGTTTTTTCTTTCCCGCTCCATAGAGCTTTTTCTTTCTAGACAAATGATTCATGATAGTTACACTTAGTTAGAAATTTCAGATCCATAAGAATTACCATTAGAAGTAAAAGGGTTGTGAACCATACCATCAACAGAGTTAGTCGTTTGTGGGAGAGACTTCAATGAAGCTTGAATCACGCTCGATCCAACTTTCAACCTGCCGTAACCGATAGGAAGAGGGGAGCCTTGAGCGGTAAGATTGATTTGGCTACTGCTAAACATCATTGATTTGTTATCTCCACCCACAGTGCTTTGGCCTCCATCAATAGTCCCCGGGTCCATTAAAGCAAATTGAACAACCGCAGCAGCCAAACTAAAAATTAAAGCTACAAGTAGTTCAGTACCAGCCCCAACAATAAACGGCACAAGGTCTATTTCTTGAGCTTTTTTACTATTTAAAAATGATTCTTTATTAAGTCTTTTTTTATTAACTAAAATTTCATAAGAGAAACCTTCTTTTTGCAAATCCATTACAGTTTTTCTAAAACCATCCCTATTAGCATCAATAGCTCTAATAACATCTTTAGGCTTGCTAATGTCCATTTTGAACACCTCGCCGTACTTTTGAGCTAAAATCCCATGTAATCTAATAGTTGTCATAATCCTCCTTAAACCTGTTGTATGTATTTACATCTGTTTCTAGATTTTGTGGCTCATAAAGATCAAATTTTTTGGTTTCGATACTGTATATTAAAAATGGTATACAACAATTATTCGACATTTTTACGTCGAACTCTGAGGGTTCAGCGTCTGTATTGATGTGACTATGATAAACCGCTAACAAGTCATACTTTTCCTTAAAAAATAAGTAATCGAGGGGGTCAATCATAAAATGCTTTGAAGGGTCTTCGGCCACATTTTTTTGAATTTGAACAACGTAAGCCTCTTTCTCTCTATCAAACCCTAAAAAACCACATATCTCTACGAAAGAGTTAGATTCTGAATCGTCAACTATTACTTGTAAAGCTTCTTTTATATTCATATGTTTTGAGATCCTTGAGCTTTGTAATCAAATCCATCTGTGCCGGGGAACCCCCCAAAAGGTAGTTGGAACTGTGCATTTTGATGAGGCACGAACTCTTGGAATTTACCTTTTGTATATTCTATTGTGCGTTTTTGAAATAATCCCGTCTCTCCAAAACCAGTAATATCATAGTTATTATGGGACTCATCTTGAATCACTAGATTGCTAGAACTTAAGCCTGTCTGCATATCATACCAAAAAGCTAGCCTATCCGAACCTGTAAGAGGGGATAAGTAACCAGTCGCCTCATTATATCTTAGAGGAGTATAATCACAGTAATGCCTAGCTGTTTTTTGTAACCCATTGTCGGTTAAATAATATTCTGCATCAGACACCGCATTTGTAGACCCTATGTGGCAAACTTCGTCGTCATTGAGTCTACCTGACCAAAGACAAACTTGGCCTATGTCTCCTCCAAAACAAATTTTTTCATCCAAACTACTTGTTTTGTCAGAAAAAAGAGAAAATAAATCAACTCCAACCGTATCATTATCAATATTTATAGATGATTTGCTAGAATAAATAGCTTGTCCGTATTGGTTTTTTTGGGGATTGACTAAAATATCTATTGTCGAATTGGTGTTTTTTCTGAAAACAAGACAATGGAACTTATCTCTAGATGCTATTTTAGTTTCAACTTTTGTTAATTTGCTTTTTGTGCCTAATTCTGTGGGGGTAGCTAAATCTAAGTAATGACCTTTATGTCTATTAATAGAAGTTCTATCTGAGAAATGTAAGTTTGCTCTCACTACATCATCGAACGTGCCATCCGCAGCTGGGCTAAAGGTAAAACTTGTTCTTGGTAATTCATGAGTTGCGAAAACAGCGGGATTATACCAATCCCCATCATCATCTTGATGTTGCGCTTCACCACGCATAAAAATTGATAAAGTCCAAGAATCTCCACCAAAAACCCCTGTCACATTAGCATCAGTTGTAGCGAACGAAGCTGCACCCGTTCTGTGTAAATTTAAATAGTCAGATGTCGCCGCTTCTTCTCCAATAAAACTTTTCACCAAGCTCTTGCTAGAAAAACGCTTTTGACAAGCCTCTATTTTTTTGTTGCAACCATCTTTTTGCCAAAATGAGGGATTACCTTCTGGATGCTGCCCTGAATTGGCTTGTGAACACACATACCAAGTTCTGTGAAATATTGGTTGATTACTTTCGCCTCTATCTAAAATAATTGATTTATCTTCAATATAAGCGGTCTCGCCAACAGAATAACCAGAATTTGGTTGATAAAATAGATTTTCATAATAAAATTCTTCACCAGCGTTTACATTTATAATATTATTACTAGTGTCAGTAAAAGCCTCCCCATCTTCCTTTTCTATCGGTAAACCTTCATACCGACATCCTAGCCCCCTATACTGCCAGTAACAGTATTTGGCATTTACAGTTCTGTGATTAACATCGAAGTTATCTAGATCTAAAGGTAAATTTAACTCAAACTCAACAAAAGCTTTGTTTTCTTGTACTTTCTGGCCTATAAGATACTTTTCTTCTGAAATCTCAGAATCAGAGTTGGCTAACCCAAAAGGATTTCCACCATCAAAATTTACGTCATCTAGGTGTTTTACAAAGACTTTTTTTCTAAAGACTTTGGCGTTTTTAAAATCTTTATATTGGCCTAAAAAATAAGTAACGATATTGTTGTTATTGCTAACTTTAATCTTAGGTCTTGGTAAAGTCCCATCCCCGAACACTCCAAACCCTTCGGCTTCTACAGGAATAGGCATATATTGTACACCTTGCCAAATCACATTGCCACCAAAGACGGAGCCACCATGAAAACTCAAGAATTTGTTAGGCGAACCCACTGTATCTGGAAACAATTTGTACAGTTCTAGAATTGCAGTTGGCTGCAAATCCAATAAACTTCTTGCTACTTCATTTTTTCCTTCAACCGCCATGTTTAATATTACACCTTTTCTACTATTATAACCTGTAGAAATGATAATTAAACAATTAATCCACAAAGAAGAGGCTTGGGATGACTTTCTCGATTTTTGTTTGAGATCTAAGCCTTACAAGGTTTTTTGTTCTGGATCTAGAACTATGAGGGTAGCAGCAGCCAAAAGGTACTTCAAGGAATTCTGTAGTGATTGTGAGATTTACTATTGCAACGATATTTGTTACGTTTTTTTAAAAGAGTACGAAGCTTATAATCACATACAGTTTTTATTCAGTAACAAGCGCGGGTCTAATTCAACCAAAATAAAAGCTTTTCATGAGATATTGGATCATGTCCGACAAAAGAATGGCAAATACTTTAAGTCGGAGATTAGGAGGACATTTAAAGTTGATTTTTATAAAAAATGGATAGATAGATACGATAAAAGAGCTATAATATTAAATAATAAGGACCAAACTGTCCTATGGTATAATACAGAAAAGATGAAAAAACAGCTTAAAGTAATAGGCACAAATGATCTCAGTAAACACCTGCAAGACAAAATTGTCGATTACGATATAATTAATGTAGAATCAGGTAAAAATGTTTGTGTGACTCAAATCAGTATTGATGAACAGAAGTATCTTTTTGACGGAAAGCGCGTTTCCTTGCGAGAGGGTAAGTGTCTAATTGAAGGAATGATCTCTGACGACAAAACATTTGTAGCGAACATAACTTTAGAATTCAAGCCATAATGAATCAAGAATTAGTAAAATATCGTGTATACGATAAAAAAAAGAAATATCATCACTCATACCTTTTGAAGGATGAAGCAATTAATTGTGCCAAATATGTCTCTGGCTCAGTGAAAGTTATAGAGGATGATGGGGAAAAGGAGATTTTTAGTAGTAAAAAACGAGCAAAGTAATGTCTCTAGTTAAATCTATCTTAAAAAGCATTGAGTTGTATCTCGCCTTGAGAAACAAACTTGCGTTTTTTGAAATCACAGAAAAACACAATAAAAAGAAAAATGAACTTATCGAAGAGATTGAAAAGCTACGCGCTGTTGGCGACAATGAGTCCAGTGATCACGCTGACTTCTTGCGGGGGCAGCTCCGCACCGAAAACAACCAGTTTAAACATATATCAGCCGTCTTCCTTGAAGCTCAAGGGGGGTTATCCGATTCAGACTGAAGAGGGGATTTATACCCCACAATCTGATGAAGTTTGGCATTCAGACGCTCGTTACAGGAAGTTAGAGCGAGAGTTTTATAATAAGTAAAAAAAAGCCCCTCGAAAGAGGGGTTTTTTGTTATCCCTAGACTAAAATTTTTAAATTTTTTTTAGCAAGAATAAAAATAAATAGTGTAATTAATTTTATGGATCATTGGACAATTATCTCATCCGTAGTATCAGCATTATTTGGGGGAGCTTTGTGGAAATACATGAGTCACAGATTAAGTGCCGAACATCAGATAAAAAAATTAGACTACCAAACAGAGGGGGTCCTGCTTAGTAATCTAATTGATAGAGTGAGCAAGTTGGAATCCTTGCTTATTAACTCCTCACAAGAGAAGGAGGCTATGAGACTTCAAATGAATGAATTAACTGTCCAAGTCACAGAGCTGAAAGTCGAGATTAAATTCTTGAGAGAAGAAAATCAACGGCTTAGGGACAATAGTCAAAGTATATAGAAGTTGTAAGTAGGTTGGTTTCCCTCTTGAAAAGCGTTCTTATAAATGTGGAAATTTAACTTCCCGCCATTTTCAACAATCTTTTTTAAAGCTTCTTCACTAAGGTTGGCGGAACCAGATAAATAAGACTCACCTTTTTTGCTATTTTTGATCCAACAGCCTCCCGCCTTCAGCTTAGACCACTCATTGGAAGAGTCCTTCTGTTGCTCTAATGAAGTCTGATTTATGTTGAGATGGGACGCGTTGGTACTGACGCTTGAATCTTCTGTAGTTCCTTCTTGATGTCGGGTCTTCATTGATTAATGATAATGCTTTTCTTATTTTTTTGCAAGTTTTTCCGCTCATAATTTTGCTATGTAACTTTCTGAATCTTTGATGAATCCAAGCCTTCTATAAAGGCTTTTTACTTTGTCTTTGTTTGGGGATTTTTCGGAGCAGCCCATTTGTATATGCTCAAAACCGTTATCTCTAGCATATTTTATCGCTGTCGCTAGTAACTTATAGCCAGCATGAGGGTTGCTCGAAAGCCAGATGTATTCTGAAAATATTTCTAGCCCATGCCTTGGGCCTCTATCCTTTAGGAAGACTATACCTGCATCATATTTACCTAAATTATTTAGGTTAGCCCACACAAACACATTGTAAGCCAACATCTTATCGTGAGCAAAAGCTTGCTTAATAGATTCAACTCCATTTGGGAGAAGATAGTGATAGTTGTTATCCTCCTCCTTCAGGTTTAAGTAGTCAGAAATATCGTCAGCAGCTTTGTTGAACTGCTCTGCGCTAACTATCCTCTTGATCATTTGTGTAAAAGCCCAATAAGCTTACGGATCTCTTTACTTGGGATATCTTTCCAAGACTTCCATTTTGCGACATCCTCATTTTTGTAAGTTTCGTCCTTCCAAAATGCCTTCAACATTTTAATAAAATCTTCAAATGAGGATACTCCTTTTTTAGACAGTAAAGTTTTTTGTAAAAGGCCAATAGGTGTCGTAGCTGCTGCCTCCACAGATTCCACAGAGATGCTATTATTAGCCCCCTTGGACTTATCGATCTCATCTGCACCCACGATATGGATGTTCAAGAAGTTGCGAACACAACGGACGAAAGCTCTATTGCAAGCTATCGTCTCTAAAAATTTCGAAGCAAATGAATCTGTATTATCTAATGTAGCGTTAGCTACGTCTTGATAAGCTACCCGCTCTTTTCCGCTCTCATAATTAGGAGACCAAAGGATTTCGCAAGAAGCAACAACGTAACTCTCAGATACATTGTCAACCTCAAATGACACATTCTCAAAACCCCTAAGTCGAGCGAGTTCTTTAATACCCCCAAGCATGATGAGTAACTGATTATCAGCTAAACCTTCAGAAGAGTCTGGTACAGGCTTGTTCCTGTAATTAAACCAGTCTCGATTCGGGTAAAGAAACTCAGGTTTGATCATAGCTCGCCAATTTACAGAGCCATCTTCATTAAAAATGTAATCAACGTTCTGCAATAAACCATGCTCATCCCTCTTGTAAAGATCGGGTCCGAATAGTTTTTTCTTGGTGGCTTTCTTAGCTACTTTTTTCTTGCTCATAAATATAGAAGTGTTTGGACTCTTCCCAGTATTCAGGAGTATGCAATACTTTATCGCAGGAGTCAAGACTTTTTTTGTAATGAGCATAACTCATGTAAACTTTATCCGCCTCAATGATTTTTTTATTACTTAAAAATTTTGCATCATTAGAGCAAGCGATAGCTTCCCTTTTGTCATATTTTGGGTGGACTTGGGTTTCAAAGTATTTGTTTCTCAAGAAGGGTAACTCATCCTCTTTATCTGAAAGTAGAATAAAATCTATCCCCAGCTTTTTGAGTGATTCAAAATACTCTTCAGGGATCGTATCAACCTTATCTTGAATAGTGTAAAGGATTCTTTTTATATTGTTGCGAAACTGCATAAGCATATTGATTTGTGGCAATTTATCTGTCACCAACATAACTTCATGATTAGCGCAGTAATACAAAAGAGCCTCTTCCTCTACACCATAATCTATACGAACAAAAATGCTTTTGGGTAAACCTTTAGTTATCGCTGTGGGAATCACCTCAACAATTTTTTCATAATAAGAACTGCCAATATTAATTGTTTTAAAATTAAATTTTAATTGACCCAAGCCGCAAAATTCTAATATTTTTTTGCAAACCGCCTCTGGTTTAATTGAGTCAATCTGTCTTTGAGGGTCTTCAGCCGAAAAGCATGGGTTTGAATTCCAATCAGGCTCTAAACAAGCTTTGTTTTTAAAGCTGCCCCAAAATGGCTTCGTGCTGCTAGCATAATTATTACCATGTAATGTTATAGTTTTAACGTCTTGAGCGCTTGCGTATTGGGCTAAGTGGCTATCTGGACCCAAATACAACATGCTCTTGGCGATGATATAAGCTTCGTTTTTTAGACTGCAACTTAAGTGCCTATTCGCCCCCGTGATTGCATTTTCACCGCCAATTTGATAAATTTTTATGCCATGATTATCTAGAGTTTCTCTCAGTAACTGAAATACGGTAGAGTAATGCTTGTATATTTTAGAGGCTTGTTTCTCGCCATCATAAAACACAATATATTTTTCATCCAAACAAGGGAAAAAATGTTGTTGAACATCAGGCTTAGAAACTTTAACCCCTAGACTCTTTGAATATTCATGTAATAAGTGAGACATTACGCAAAAGTAAATTCGTGTTTAGTGATTCCGTTATGCGTAAAGCATACGGATTTTTGGGTTGTTGCATGAGGATAAAAAGCTGCACTAAATAAACCTTCTGATTGCCCAGCGCCTTCTAGGGAAAAGTTATTCTCCATCTCTTTCGAATACCTAAGAACTTTATGTACATAAGGACTATCCTCAATCAACTCGAAATATTCTGGGTTGGTGAATACATAAATATTGTAGTCAGAATACTGTTTTTTGAACCTCTTCATCAGTGAATTAACCAACAAGACATCGACTTCAGACTGTGGAATGACTATAGCAATTCTAGAGCCTTTATCTTTGTCGCCAAGTAAGTCCTGCAAGGATGGAATTTGACTTTTTTGTATTTGCTGCTGAGCTGTATTTCTAAAATGTTGTATAATTTCCTCTGCTTTAGTCCCAGATTTCATCTTATCTACCCAATGCTTTACACCTGAAGAGTTCTCGTCTACATCCTCATCTAATATGTTTTTGTAGATATCCACTAAGAACTCTGTTAAATCGGTATGTTGTTCAATTTCATACTTTGGGTTATAATCTCTTGATTTAGATTCGTAGTCATAATCAACATCTGGCATGTTGTCGATCATCTCCTCTAGTTGTTTACCAATAACCTCAGTAGAGAAGTTCTCAATAGCCCACTGTCGAGCGACTTTACCCATTTCACTTTTTTGTGAGGGAGCCATCTTGTAAACATTTTCTATCTCACGGCTAATTGAGATTGGGCAAGTTGACGCTTTAATAAATTGAGTACCGGGTTCTCTATACTCATTCCAATCGAGTGGGATACCACCACTTTCTTTGGTGCAATTATCTTCCCCGCACGAATAATCAGTAACTAGAGTTACAAGCTCAGTAAGTTTAGCTTCTTGAATAGGGATCTCTTGGCCTCCACTTGTGAACGGGTGACAATATAGATCCATAAGATTATAAATTTCATTCAACTGTTTTTCATCCACACCCTTGCGAGTGTTAGTTGTATTTACAGACTTCTCGGAACCACAGTTGTTGCAACCTTTTTCTTGCCCTTGGTAAGGCTTAATTGTGTAAGTACCGCATTTAGAGCAAACATAAGTCGTTAAAATATCTGAAGGATCTAAACCTTTCTCAGCGAGAAGCTTGCTGATATCCCAACCTTCTACCCAATGAGTATGTAGTAATAGTTTAGCTTTTGAATATGGATTATTTTTCTTAAATATTTTAAATCCCTCAAGTAGGTTTGGCACTGACTTGCGGAGTTGATTCCTAAACACAAAACCTATAATGAATTCATCAGACAAGCCCTGACGCTCTCTTAATTTTAAGCGGTCTTCATCTGACAAGCGAACAAAATTATTATGCTCTACAGATCCCCTAAGAGTCTTTACATGATCATATCCCAGTTCAGCCATTCCTTTTTCTGCAAAACTAGCCCAAACATAGTAATTTTTAATTTTAGGCGCACATTCTATAGCTTGAGGAAGGATTGGTAAACTGTCCAAGGTGGTCCAGATCATACAGTTGATCTTATTCCACCAAGGCTTATGGTGATAATTGTTAAAAGCCCAAATATCCTCCATGCCAATATAGACATCAGGCTTGAACTCTTTTACAGCGCGGTCAACAGCAGATAGACCATAACCTTCCGCTCTTTGCATATTTTGATCCATGCCTTGTAAGGATTGTCTGGGGGGCAAAGCTCCCACAGCTTTCCAAGGCATTAAAGATAGTTGGGGGTTGGACCACTCCAACCCATTAGCCAACTCAATCAATTCATACTTACCTGTATTATGCAGGTAACGCATGATATTCTTCTTATTCTTGCCAAACCCTGTAAAAGCTTTGCTGGAATTAGAGTGGATTAAAACTTTTTTCTTCACTGTCGCGATTTAATCTCTTCGTTTTTAGTCAAACGATAAGCGTAAAGCTCTTGTAGTGCGAACTTAAAAAATTCAAGCAAGCAGTAAGCTTCTGACATTTCTACCCCTATCCCAAACTTGTTTGTAGAATTTCTAATGATACCAAAGGAAAAAGCGTTTGGTCGCCCATTTCTTTCCCACGGTTTAAATGAGATTTGAGTCTTATTATCCTCGTAAGAATGGTAAGCTTTGAACTCGGTATTTTTTTCAATAGCGTAAATCAAACCCCCGATTTCTACCTCGTTTAATTTAATTGAAATTGAAGTTTCTGGGTTTTTTGAGTTTTGAGAGAAAGAACCAGTCTTCTTTTTATCGTCCCAAGAAAATTGCCTAACTGCCCTGACATAAACACAAGGTTCGCCTTTCTGGTTGGCGCTACCGATATCGCAACTAAAAGCGCAACCAGTATTTCTGGGGTTAGGTTTGTAAAGCTGAACAATCATAAACGATGATATATAAAATGACTCACAATTCAATAATTAATCTTTGGTTTCAGATTCTATTATCGGCTCTGCGATATTACTTAAAATAAACTCTCTATTATCTCTGATTATTGGTATCTTACAAATTCTGTTAAAGCTTTGAGAGAAAGAATCAATGAGATTGACAATCACTTCAATCCTAGAAGATTCATAAACATAAACCTCTTTAAGGTATTGCAGAAGGTAATGGAGAGCTTTCCTCCTTAACTCCAATTCATAAAATTGATTGTATAGGCTATTGTCAACAGTTAAAGACATTTTTTGAGTAATTTTCTGTAGAAGAGTTTTTTCTACAGGCTTACTCAATCCGTAATATAAAGTAATGTTAGCTATATCAGAATACACATGACCCTTGCATCCATACCTCAGATCTTTGAATGAAAAATTGTTTCCCTCAGTAAAAACTGAATTTTTATCGAAATCCCCTATTATATTGCCAGTGTAAATTTTAGGCAAAGCGTTCAATCTCCTTGAGATGTCCGATTTTAATTTATTAATTATATTTTCGCATTTATCGTAATCAGAGTGATTCTCTATATAAGACTTTTGGTCTAAGTCGAAAATAGACTTCATATCCGCCTCTTTCATTAAGTCGGATAGTAGGGTTTTGTATAGCAATTTATAATTGCCATTTGAAGCAAAATCACAATAGAAATCAACAAATAAATCTAAATTGGATGCTAGGTGAGATCTCCCATAATCAAACAAAGATTCTGATCTGTTGGATTCGCAAATTAAATATGATATTTTATCTCCCACTTTGACAACTCCACTATCCACATATTTTGGAACAGATTTAGACTTGCAAAGCTTTGTGTTTTTTATCTCCCTATTGAACTTTTCACTTTCATGATCTAATGAGAATTTCAAATCAAATATATTAGACCCACTGTATATATGGTAGAAATCATAATCTTCTTCAACATACACCAAGCAAAGCTTGTCCACTTTAATGTCGCATTTAGAAGAGGCTAAAATCTTTTTGATTATTTTAGTCTCAGTAGCTGTTACTCTACTGCTAGATGGTAAGCTGTATAGCCTATCCTTAAATATAGAATCGCTTTTCACAATGTATTATAACAAAAACCCGCCCCTTTTAAAGGGACGGGTCTTGCGTTATGGCCAATATTACCTATTAAAAATTAACGAACTCGACCGAAGGTGCGAGACTCTGAACGTACTCCAGCGATGCTACTCTTAGAGAAACGGCGAGTACGATTGAAATTGCGATCATAGATTACAATTGTTTGATCCGTCTCGGACTCAAGACGGGCGTTTAGAGATTCGCCCTGCTTGGTGTAAAGTCCAAAGAAGCGTCCTTTTGAATTACGAATGGCTTTTAGAATTGAATTGCTCATGTTTTTATATTAGTATACTTTGATAGTCTTGTCAACAACTTTTAGTGACAATTTTTTGTTTTTCTCTCCATCCATAATAAATGAGGCTAGTGGGAACTGAATTAGCTTCACAACTAGAGCTTTTATGTTTCTCGCATTTAGTTTTTTGGCTTTAATCTCCCCAACTAGAAACTTCTGGATTGTTTTTGGAACAGAAAGATTGATGCCTTTGTCGGATAAACGATTTTTAATCTTATTTATTTCCACGCCCACGATATTCGCCATGATCTCATCATTCAAGGTGTTGAAGATTAGGCTGTTTTGGATTCTAGCTATTAGCTCTGGTCGCAGGTATTTACTCAAGCTTTCTTTGTAAGAGTCTTGCTCATTCTTTTCGGACATAAAGCCCATTGTGTTTTTTGTAGCTTCTTTGTGTCCAATGTTAGTCGTCATCACAATAATGCATTTTGAGAAGTCGATACGTCTATTGAAACTATCTGAAATGTAACCCTCGTCGAGTAGATGCAAGAGTAGATCTAGAATTTTCGGATCACACTTCTCGATCTCATCAAACAGAATGACAGAGTTTGGATTGTCTATAACGAATTCACTTAGGATTCCCCCATCTTCATGGCCAACATAACCAGCATTTGCCCCAAGCAATTTAGAGATGCCAGTCTTATCTTGGTATTCACTCATGTTGATTTGAAGGAATGAATTCTTATTGCCAAAAAAGTGTTTAGCAATGTTTTTAGCTGTAAATGTCTTACCTACGCTAGTTGGGCCGACAAATAAGAAGTTAGCCAGAGGCTTATTCGGGTCGTTTAACCCTACCTTCACAGAACAGAGGATATTGTAAATCCTGTCTAAAGCTTCATCCTGACCAAAGACTTCCGACCGTATCTTCTTCTTGAAATTAGAAAAAGATTTGTTGCTTTCCCCGATTATTTTTTTGGGTATACCCGTCTTCTTTTCAAAGACCTCAAGGATCTGATTCCTTGAAACTTTTCTTTTCTTATCTTCTTTATCTATGTAAGAAACTAGATCTTTAATGTATTCTTTAATCAATTCCCCCGTTTCTTCCTCAGTGTCTGAATCCTCACCTTTTGCAGAAAATCTTTCTCTAATATTAGCTAAGTCTTCAGCGGGGTAGTCCTGTTCTATTTTTGCTTTTGCTCCAACTTGGTCAATAACATCAAAAGCTTTTTCAGGAAACTTTTTATTTGATAAATAGATTTCACTTAGATCTAAGATGTCTCGAATATTTCTTTTCGAGTATTTAACTTTGTGAAAATTTTCATAGTATGAGATGCTATTGTTGATCATAAGCTCCGTCTGCTCTTTTGTTGGCTCTTTAACCTCAACCTTATCGAATCTTCTTTTAAGAGCGGGATCTTTACCAAAAGACTTTTCGTACTCTTTCAAGGTTGTAGCTCCTATACATTTAACGTCTCCTCTAGCAAGCGCGGGTTTAAGCATGTTTGAAGCGTCTATGCCGTTCTCACTGGAGTTACCAGCACCCATCAGAGTATGAATCTCATCAATAAACAAGATCGCTTCAGGGTGTGATTCAACGTCTTTAAGTAAACCTTTGAACCTCTCCTCAAACTGACCCCTGTATTGAGTGCCAGCCACCATAGACGGCATATCAACGCTGTATACAGTGCATAAGCTGATGTGGGCTGGGACTTCATCCCTAACTATTTTTTGAGCGAGACCTTCAGCAATCGCCGTTTTACCAACTCCAGAATCTCCCAGCAATATAGCATTGCTTTTATTCTTTTTTGACAGAATCTCAATCAAACTATCTATCTCCTCGTCTCTTGAGGTTATAGGTGCTTGATTTTCCTGCATGGCTTGATCATTAAGATTTACGCAATACTCAGATAAAAATCTAGAAGGCTCATCACCCATAGATGTCTTAAGTAATTCTAAAAATTCTTTTGACTCTTTTGACTCTTTATCTTCAGGATGAAAAGCTTCCGATTTAGGGATTGCTAAATTAGCATCTATAATCAATTCAAGAAGGACTTCGGACATTTTCAAAACATCACAGGAATCTGATTGTGTAGCGCTACAGAACTGAGATGATAAAATGCAGTAGAGTATGTGGTCTACCCCAATAAAAAAGTCTTCGTTATCATCTGCGAATGACTTAGCGTCAGATATAACATCATTGAGTTCAGAATGCCAAGCGTTTTCGTTTTTGGACCTTAAGAAGTAGCTGTCGTTACTAGCGCAGAAATGTTTAAAATCTTTTAAATATTCTTTGGGTAAATACTCAACCCCTCTGCTCTCAAAGAGAAGTTGAACCCTCTCAGAAAGATTACATAAGCATCCGTAAAATAAGTGAGGTATCCTAATTAGAGTGTGACTATTTGAAGTGGCGAAGAGTTTGGCATCCTTTATTGCTTTCTTTGCTTTAGGTGTGAGATTATAATCGGTTAGAGACATTATATATTATTATGCTTATTTTACCTGAGAGAGCTTCATATAAATCTTATCTTTTAAAGTATTTATCGTATTAGCAAATATTATGTCGTCGCCCTTACTCCCTGTAAGTATGACTACATCGTCTTTCTTGGGTAATTTATTACCAGCATCAAGGTAATCTGTCAAGCGTGATTCTCTATTACTATCCATAAATAACGCATTAATCACACCTTTTTCATCGTGCAGTTCCAGCCTAGCGTATTTATTGCCATTCCTGCTTGTTCTCTTGGTTATATCAGCTAATACGCCAACACATCTTACTTCAGATCTCTCACCCGCCATCTTCACGGATTCAGAAGATTGATAATCTTCAGGGTGCTTGAATATATCCCTGATGCTGTAAGAGTAACTGTAACCCAAAAGCTTAGTTTCAAAATACCAATTTGCATACTTAATAGAGTGTTTATTGAGTCTGCAAATCTCTTTGTAAGGCTCCCACTTTTTCTTCAAGGTGTTAATTCTGGTATCTCTGAAAATCTTTTTGTTGTCATCTGCAACCATTTCATGCGTTATAACATCATTAATTGAGTCTATTATATTGTAATTATATTTCTCACCTAACGCTATAAAATTCCTTTTCTCTCTATCTGTTAAGGCATTAAAAACTTGAGCCTCCAAAACCAAATCAGAACGATTACCATCAACAAAGGATTCTAAAAGACCAGCTTGAATTAGACTGGATAATACACCGATATTAAGACCAACCTGCTTAGCTACCACAAACACCTCATACTTGTTTGCAAAAGAACCGTCTCTGAAATCTAAGAGGTTAATCAAAACCTTCTCAGAAACGCCCTTGATTGAATTCAGACCATATCTGATATCCTTACCCTCAACCTTGAAGTCAATATCTGACTTGTTGAGATCTGGCGGGAGAAGCGTAATATCAAAATTAGCCAACTCCTGAGATATCTTTGCTATTTCTTCATGACTGTTTGGCTCAAACTTAGCGAATTTCAAAAGACTTAAAAAGAATTCTTGTGGATATTTAAATTTTAAATAAACTGTAATAGCTGCTAAATACGCATAACTGATTGAGTGAGATTTATTGAACGAGTAATTCGCTGAGTCTTCAGCCACTTTCCACAGAACATCCGCTATAATAGGATCTGGATTTTCAAGCTGACTCACCTTCTCGCTGATCTTAGCCTTCCAAGCTGGCATTTGATCCACCTTCTTCTTGCCAACAATGCGGCGAAGCTGCTCTGAATCGTCTAAGCTGAAACCAACCTTCACAGCCATCTTCATTAACTGCTCCTGATAAAGAGGAATCCCTCCTGTATAGTCTAGAACAGAATCAAAGAATTCATGTACCGATTGGGACTCTCCAGTCTTAACATATTCAGCGTAGCGATCTTTGAAGTCTAACGCTCCGGGTCTAGCAATCGCTACGACAGCGGAAAGCTGCTCAAGATTTCTTGGCGCGACCTTTTGGCAGACTTTGAAGTTTGTATCCGCTTCAATCTGAAATAGACCTTGAGGGTTTTGTAGGTTAGACAAAGCTGTATAAATTAAAGGATCATGAGGATCAATATCATTTACATTTAGACCTAACCCCTCGCAAACATCATTGACAACTGATAAAGTTCTGAGACCGAGAATATCAAACTTGACACTCAAGCTCGCAACATCATCCATGTCGTATCCTGAAACCAAAGACCCATCATTAGTCTTTTGTAGAGGCATAATATCTGACTGTTGATAGTAGCAAATAGAAATTCCTGAAGGGTGTACTCCAGTATTTTTCACTAAGCCTTCTAACTTTCTAGCTATCTTAAATGCTTTAGGGTTATTGTCTGCGTGTTTCTTAAATGACTCACTCTCTTCGTAGGCGACCTCTAATTTAGCCACCTTTCCAAACTGCTTGGGGATGCTATCACTAATTTGATTTACATCCATCTCCTTGAGTTCAGATACGATCTTGCCGCACTCCTTAATACATAGCTTACCGCTAAGTGTATTCAGGGTTAAGATTTTAGATGTCCGACCTTTATACTTCTTCTCAATGTACTTAACGACTTCACTCCTACGATTATAAGAAATATCGTTATCAACGTCAGCAAGAAGAGAGCCGTCAAGAAAAATTTCACCGCCATGCTCAATTTGTTTTGCTCTACTTCTAGATACGAATCTTTCAAAAAATAAGTCATATTCAATTGGGTCAATGTTTGTTACGCCTAAAAGATACAGGACTAATGAACCTGCCGCAGATCCTCGGCCAGCGCCTGTCGGGATATCTTGCTTTTTACAATAGTAGAGTACATCCCAGTTGAGAAGGATATAATCAATAAACCCTAACTCCTCAAAAATCTGAAGCTCCATGACCGTCCGATCATAGTACTCCTTATTATTCGGGAGTTTAGTGATACCCTTCTCTCTCAAGCCTTTTCTAGAAAGCTCGTATAGGATCTCTTTGTTTGGACTACCCTCCTCTAACCCCAATTCATCTAGAATTTCTTTTGGGACTACAATCTCTGGCAACTTTACTCCAGCTGGAAATGGATTTTTGTATCTCATAGCTCTATATTAAACAACTGCTTTCTGAAAATCTTGAAGTTCATCTCGATATCGTAGAGAGCATCGTGCAATCTATCCTTATCATGAGGAATGTTGTACTTTTTAAGTAGTGCTGCTTGCCCCGTTCGCAAGCCCCGTTGGAAAAAACTGTTCCAACCATACTGCCAACATATGAAGTTGTCAAAATCAGGCTTATCCTCTTTTGCTATAGCTCTAGCCAAGCTAAGAGTGTCTATAATTCTGTCTATATAAGAGTGATCAGAACCTAAGCCCATCAACTTCCTCCACACATTAATCATGTACACATCGAACCCCAAGAGGTTCTGACCCACGATCTTGTATTCTGGGTTGTAAAGCTCTTTGCAGAAATCACCCCAAACAACTTTTGGATCTTCAGCTTTTGATTTGTAAAAGTCTTTATTAAACCTTGTGATTCTAGCTGCATCTTCAGACATGTTTAAGTCTTCCCACCAAATATACCTATTATTCTTCTCTAAGATTGTGTCTCCTTGAGCTATAATCCAAGACACTTGGTATGGTTTCGACTTGATCAAATTCAAGCCTTCAGTCTCTGTATCTAAAACTAGATACTTCTGCTTCTTGTCAAATCTTAATAATTGATCATTCATGACTGTTCAAGGTAACTTTCCAGACAAAACTCTTCGCTTCCAAAATGGCTTAAGTTTGGGCTGCTAAGGGTTGATTGTTTACCAAAGGATCTATTCGAAAGAATCTTGTATGTTTGGAGAGCTTCGACATCCTTCTTATCTTTGTAAAGTATAGTCTTCGTCTTGACAACCTTATATTGCTTTCTTTTTACAGCTTCTTCAAGCTTAATATTCAGTAGGTGGTCGAAAGGGAGAGAGTTATCTTCACTCCAGAAGACAGGGTTTAACCCTTCTAGATTAGGGATGCAGTTTTTTTGGTGGAAATTATTCTCGTAAAGGTAACTGTCGTAGAAGGGAACCACAAAGGATAGAGCTGAGCTATCCCAATGCTCTTTGAATGCGGCGTAATCTATGCGGCCATCTCCCTCTGTAAAAGCGCAAGAATAAATTTTATTCAGCAACTTGCACCCTTCGTCGTTCTTTGCAAAGATAATATTTTTATGATTAGAGCTTTTAGACTCTTCCTTCATGTCATTGCAGAAAGTGAGCCTCAAACCATAATACAGATTCAAATCGTTATCCAAACAGACTTTGAATGCCTTCATAAAACTCGTAAGGTTATCCTCTACCAGAATGACATCCTTGATGCAATTATCAAGGCACATTTCGATCAGAGAGTCTGAACCAAAATCTTCTGACTCACCTTTGAGAGTCAAGATGCTTTTACCATACGAGTATGTAGATTTAAATACTGGGGTCATTACTCCCTCATTCTACACAACTCTGAACAAAGATCAAGAACAATGAGAAGGGCAGCCCTTATAATATTGAATTTCGTGGGTGCAACCGTCTGGAATAGCATCCTCGGAGAACTCCTCTTCAAAGCAGGAACCTACAATTTGGCCCTTTGCATTTTTAAAAACATAATAAAAGAAATCAAACTTCATAGCACAATGCCACTTTTTTGTCCCATCCTTTTTTAATTCTCCTTTTTGAGTTGCAAAACCACAGAGGAGTCTCCCGCTAAATGATTTATCCGTGGGAAAACCTTTGTCTAAAGCCATGTTAGATAAGGCATCGTCTTTAGAGAAGCCGTCCAAATACTTTTGAATCTCGGTCAACTGTAGTTCAAACCCGAAAAGATCATCATCGCTCAGAGGAGCCATTCTCATCACTCCGCTTTTTTTTGCGTCTGGATCTAACTCAAATTTTAAGAATAAAAATTCGCTCTGTTTGTTTTCATACTCTGGATACATATGCTTTGTAGCTAAGCTATACATTAAATCCTGTATGTTGTCTTCAAGATCATCACCTTTGAAAACATCTTTACTAGTCTTAAAGTCTCTAATCAAAGCAAACTTTTGCTTTTTATACAAAAAGAGTTTATCAATAAAACCTCTGACCCTGTAAGCTATCTGGCCATCATTCTTTACGATATCAAAATCCTGCTCAGAAAGCTCTTTTGTAGGCTTGTCTAAATCGCCACCAAAGAAGTCGTAGTTAAGACCATTAAAGGTCATCTCTTTGATTAATTGAATATTATCCTCATCATCAACTTCTTCACGACGAGCGTGTTTCATTATCAAACGCTCAATAGAAGGCACAGCAAAAATATCTTGAGCCTCCATGATTTTGTCATAATGAACCTTGCGTTTTTTTTCTCCCAGAAGTTCAAATATTAAGTGGCAGATAGAGCCTCTTTTTGCTCCGTCATTGCTGGTATCAGGAAGCTTCAGCTTATACTTACACCAATACAACCAAGAACAACCTTGGGCGGTTTTAATTCTACTTGCAGATAAAGGCGTTTTAGGATCAGTCATTTATTTTTTGGGCCATTTTACTTTCCGCCTTAGTGAATAAGGTTGGGTTCTTAGAGACAAAATTACTAATATAATCTTTTTGCTCTTGTTGATCTATATCCCTATTGAGCCAGTTGTCAATATTATAGACACTTTGATACATTTCTCCAAAATCATTTCCATTTTGAGGGAGTTTGATGGTGAGACGATCTAAATCAAAATACTTTGCTAGCTTCAGGTAATTCTTGATCGCGGCTATCAACCCTCTATTCTGTGAGGATTTAGAATCATTATTAGTTGAAATGTAAATATCGTCTAAGACTTTGCTAGACAAATAATTAATAATATTAGGACTAGCCGAAAGCCCAAATAACACTAAGACATTTTTAACACCTTGATCATATAGAGCCATTGCATCGCCTATACTTTCAACCAAGATGACTTGACTCAAACGGTCAATTTCTGCACCACACTCATTATCTTGAATACATGCGGGGTAAACCCAAGTATTCTTTTTGCCGATATGCTTCCATTTGGGGTAATCGTTATGCTCGTCTATCTTTCGACCAGAGAAACCAATAATATGATTGTCTTGGTTGTAGATGGGGAAGACCATCCTGCGGTACATTTTGCCTACTCCAGCTAAGCCGATTTTAAAAGCTATTTGAGTTTCCTCTGAGATCCCACGGTCTTTGTAGAATTTGTAATTTGGGAAAAGCTTATCTAAGCAGTCCTCTGGGTAAATTTGTTCCATTTCTATCCTGTCTACTTTTGGGGCAGTATAAAGTTTATCACTTTTAATTTTTTTTAAAGTTTCAGATATCTTCTGGTCATCACCCACAGTCATCCGAATTAAAGCTTCAAAAGGTAAAGACCCTTTAGGCTCTACAAAGTCCATCCAGACTCCAGTATTTTTGTAAATCTTTAAAGCGGTAGCATTGTCTCCATCACGATATAAAGCTTGTGATCTCCAGTGATCACCACAATCAATAAGTTTATATCCTATTGAACTTAAAACCTTCTCAAACTCTTCAGAAGGAACCAAGTTCTGGGATATCGTCTCTGTCTTGTCTTGTTGGCGCATCTGGTATACTGTCATCTAATTGTGGATCTCCGTTTTGCACAGCGACAATATCTCTTAAGTCGCCACGCTCCGTAATATTAAAATTATTGAAGTCTAAATTAATAAAGTTCTTTCTTAGGGAATCTTCAACTTGGACTGGTTCAATAGCCCCAGCTATGTCTCTACCCAAACTTCTATACTTCACACTGATCATCTTATGAGTGCCAAACCTCTGACCCTCCAACTGTGTCTCGTCTTCTGTCTTGCGCCTGATGATAAACATGTGGGAACAAAACTGTGTGATTCGATCAGAGAGCGATACAATACTCTCGTCATCAATAATGTTTTGAGAGTTTCTGTTAGTTGTGATACCGCTCCTGTTTGACTGAACGGAAGTGATCATTGGGATAACTGGGTCTCCGTTTTCAAGAACTTCCTTCTGAA